>SDBT01003082.1_pt1 | contig 28966 bp, 21 predicted proteins | sample 2277101 | NCBI WGS metagenome assembly SDBT01 (sample SAMN10404973, study PRJNA504765) | marine sediment metagenome | isolation source: marine sediment core GS10_PC15, 103 cmbsf | place: Arctic Ocean: Southern Knipovich Ridge | collected 2010
TTTCGCGCCAAGAACCGGGAGGCGACCTTGCTCCTGGTTCGAGGCAGGTCCGTCCACCTCCAGGCTCACACCTGGCTCGGGCCAGCAGACCAGGTCCGCGCGCGTGGCCAGGGGAATCAGGCCAGCCGGCGGACCGGAGCACACGGCCAGGGTACGCGGCCGGGTCGGCACCACCAGGTCGCCGCCGGCCGAGCGCTTCACCCAGTGGATCTCGACCAGGGTCAGCTCCAGGTGGCCGTCCGCGCAGTGCATGCTGACCAGGTGAGGATTGACTCCCGGCTCGACGGCCACCAGAGCCTCGTAATGCCCCTTCTCGTCCAGGGGTGCCGGTCGGCCGTCCACGGCCACGGCGCAGCCCGCGGGAACCACGCCCGCGAGCCGTGTCACGACCCGGCCGTCGGCGGACACCTCGAGCAAGGGAGGCTCCCGGCCGGGAGCCGGCCTCGCGCTGGGCGGTCCGGACGCCTGCAGCCTGGGCAGCCGGACCGCGAAGTCCAGCCTGGCCGTCTCGTGGGGAACCAGATCGATCAGCCGGCGCGGAGAGCCGACCACCTCCACGTCGGCCGGCAGGCTGGAGCGGTCCAGCACGATCACGTGGGAGCCCGCCACCTCGTGCCCGGTCCCGAGCAGGAACATGTGGAACGCCCCTCCGGGACCTGTGACCACCTCCAGGCCGGTGTCGGTCAGCAATCTCGCACCACGAAGACCCTCGTCCCCGTCCGACCATGCTCCGTCCCCGTCCCGGTCCAGGAAGACCCGACCGATCAGGCCGCCGTACGCCAGGTTGGCCTCCCGGTCCTGTCCTGCGACCCGGGAGGACGCCATCCAGAAAACCAGCAGACAGAGCACTGTGGGCCAGGCCCTCACGGAGTTGCCCGCCCTTCGACGACCGTGACCACCGCGCCCACGCCGGAGGCCAGGTCCACGGCCGAGAGGACCGCCCTGCTCCAGCCGGTCCGACCCGGATTCCACTCGGCTGCGAACTCTCCCGGGGCGACCTCGGCGGGCCGGCCAAGCTCGCCCTTCGAGGCCGACAGGCGAATTCGCCTGTTGGCCAGCGGGTTGCCGTCCAGGTCGGTGATGCGCACTTTCACATCTCCGGCCGCGGCCCGTATCGCGACCCTGACTGCGGCTGGAGGATGGAGTTGCACGTCGGCCCGGGCGGTCAGGGGCGCTGCCGGGGGCAGGGCCTCGTCCAGGCCGATGTCCAGCAACCTGGCCCGGCCTTCCTCCACCACCCAGTAGACCTGCCTCTGGATGCGACCCCTGTCAGCGCCGAGCAGGCATCGGCGCGGGCCGGGTCGATCGGTCTGCTGGAGGGGAAATCGAACCCGGCCGAACTCGTCGCTGGTCCGGGTGACACGCCGGTCCCCGGCCGTCATGGAGACCTCGCCGCCCTGCACCGGCAAACCGAGAGAATCGGCCAGGACCGCCTCCAGGGCCCAACTCCCCTCCCCCTCGGTCCGGATCCCGCTCGCCTCCACCATCAGGTGGTCTGGCGAGTTCCCCAGCCGGTCCTTGACCTGCACCCGCACCCGTCCGACCCAGCGGTCCGGCAGGGTCTTGACCACGAGCTCGGCCCCGTGCAGACCCGGCTCGACCTCTATAAGCGATCGTACCTCGCCCTGGTCGCTGGTCAGGGTCACTCTCCCGCGGCCGACCGGGTTGCCGCGGGCGTCGCTTACCCTTACCTCGAGCGCGCCCGCGCTTTTACCGTCGGCCGGCAGCAGCTCTGGCGCCCGCAGCTCGACCCGCGCGGCCGGTCCGGGTAGTAACTTAACATCCACGGCCGCCCGGCTTTTGGACCCGCCGCCGGGAAAGGCCACCTCGATCCGATCGCTGCCGCTGCCCACCGACTCAGGCGCGGTGTAGTAGGCCTCGTACAGGCCGGTGGCCAGGTGCCTGAGCGCGCCGATCCGTCCTTTCCGTGAGTGGATCGACACCCCCCCCAGGTCGCGTGGCGTCCCGAAAGGCGTGATGGTGGTGACCAGCAGCCGGCTGCGGGAGCGGCCGTCCGCTGGGAGCTTGCGGGGATATGCCCACAGGCCCAGCTGGTTGGTCTGGGGCAGGTACAGGTCGATTGTCCGGGTTTTTCGATTTCCCGCCCGGTCGATGGAGGTGGCCCGGCCCTCGCTGTAGCCCGGGGGAACCAGGATCGGCAAAGAGAACCGGCCCTCTCCGTCGGCCCGAACCGGGCCGAAGCTACGGCCGGCCACCCTCATCTGCACTCGGGTGCCGGGCGCGGTCTTGCCGGGCAGTTCCACGCGGGCGGTGATGGGGATCACCACCCTGGCCACGGCCACCCGATCGAGCCGCGCTCCGAGCGGGTTGGCCACCATGATGATGGCCACCTGTGGATAGGGATCGCCGGGCGGTTCGTACACGGCCCGGTAGCGTCCCTCGCTCATATCCGAAAACGATTCGATCCGGCCCACGTTGACGGTCAGCTCCAGGGGCAGGTCGGCCAGCGGGCGCCCTTTGGGATCGAACGCGCGGATGTGCATGAAGGCCTTCTGCCCCTGCCCGGCCAGCAGGTGCTCGGGCTCGGTCTCGACCTCGATCCGTCCGGCCGGATGGGGACACAGTGGCAGCTCGACCCGGGTCGAGATGTCGGGGCTCGACAGGCCGACAGTGCCGGCCCGATCGAGCCTCGGCGGATGAAAGCGGAAGCGGTACAGGCCACCCTGGACTTGCTCCACTTTCCCGGCCCTGCCGCGGGAAGCCTCGACACGCGGGGCGCTGGGCTGCCCCGGCCGGCCCCAGGTGTAGACATGGACCCAGAACGGAGGGCCCCCGTCGGCCGGCAGGCAACCCTCGGGCGGGAGGAAAGCCAGCCCGTCCGCCCCGAGGGCAGCCCAGGCCGGAAGCAATCCGATCAACAGCAGGAAAGCGGTCAGGCCTTCCCGATGAAGAGCCCGCATTCGGGGCACTCCTCCCGGTCTTCGGCCACCTCGTGCCCGCAGGCCGGGCACTGTTGGTAGTTGAGGTTCCGTTCCCCCGAGAGGCCTTCCTCGTCCAGCATGCCCTGGAAGGTATCGCCGAGCACATGCGCCGCGGCCTGAATGTCGTCCTTTCCGACGACCAGCAGCACCTGCTTGGGCGCACCGGGATGGACCGGGGCCTCGTCGCTGTCCACGATCAGGCTGGCGATGCGGCTCCCCGCCAGCAGCTCCCGGGTCTCCTTGACCACGTCCAGGTATCCCCGGGTGACCGGAACCAGCTCCTTGCCCTCGAGCGCCCGGCGGACGTTCTCGTCGGACGTGTCGAACGGATCGGACAGCCGGTCGACCAGGTCCACGTCGCAGGAGTAGCAACGGGTAAATCCGTCGCGGTACTCGGCCTGGCACTCGGGGCAAAACGGCATGGCGGGCTCTTGCCTCCTATTGCTGCTCGGCCGCATCAGACACCGGCTCGACGCGCAACTCGTCCTTCTGCCCGTCGAACACCAACATCCACTTGCGGCCGTCCGAGCCCTTGAAGTCGGCGCTCCGCCCGAAGCTGGTCTTGGCCTCGGTGATCAGGAACCGGAGGAAGTCCTTGCGCTCGGTCCTTATCTTCTTCAGCTCGCTCAAGCCATCCGGATCACCGACCAGATTCATCGGTCCCTCCCCTGTCGAAGTACGACGGGCCGATGCTAACCCGAGACGTGTCTTCGGTCAAGGAAGAGGCTGTGAGGCTGTCAGTGCCGCTATCGAACCCTTCCGAGACGGCGGTTGAGCGCTACCGGCAGGAGCAGCAGCAGGAAGAAGACCGCCGCGAGGGGCCAGGAGCCGGCGGACGGGTCGGTCGTGGAGCAGGTGATGATGTCGTCTTCGGTGGCCACGCTCACCACCCGCAGGGTGAACTGCGAGCCCGGCGCGCCGCGCAACTGGACCCCGAGGGTGTTCAAGTCCTGGAGATCCACCGGGATCTCGAGGCTCTCGACCTCCTCTTCGAAATCGCCCGGACCGGCCACCTGCTCGCCGTTCAGGAGCACCACGGCGCTGGTCACCCGGTTCTGCCCGTCGGGGTCGCCGTTGGTGATGCATAGGTAGACCGTCGAGCCGTCGCCGGCCAGGCCCTGGCCGTCGAAGTCGTCGGTCACGTAAACCGGCTTGCCGCGGCCGCGGGTGTAGACCCAGGGCCCGAACAACGCCGGGCCGTCCGGATCGTCGCACCCCTCGCCTTCGGGCGGGGGATCGTCGAAGATGAACTCGAACAGGTAGATGTCCAGGTTGTCGTTGCGGTTGTCGGTGTAGGCGATCCGGTTGCCGGATATGTCGTGCAAGAACTGTTCGGCCGGGTCGACCGTGACCTGCTCGGTGGCCTGCAACGAAATGCTGTAGAGCCAGATGTCGGTGTCGCCGGCGACGTCGCTCTCGTATGCTATGTAGTCGCCGGATACCGATGGATTGGCCCCCAGGACGCCGTCCGGGGTCACGGCGACCGTCTCGCCGGTGCTGATGCGGTAGTAGTTGATGTCTCCTTCGCTGGTGAAGTTGGAGACGAACACCACGATGTCGCCGTCCACGTCCGGCTGGACGTCCTGGCCGGGGTCATCGGTGATCACGGATACGATCTCTGAAGACAGATCCAGCATGAAGATGTCCGCGTTGCCGTTTCGCCTGTCTTCCCAGACCACGATGTCGCCGCTGATAGCGGGATATTGCTGGTGGGACGGGTCATCGGTCAACCGAACCTCGGTCATGGAGGCCAGGTCGAACAGGTAGATGTCGAAGTTTCCATTTCTGAGGTCCTCGTAGACCACAAGGTCGCCGCTGATGGCCGGCATGCGCTGGAGTGACGAATCATCGGTCAGCTGAATGGTCACTCCGCCGTCCAACTCGTAGACGAAGATCTCGGCGTTGCCGGTGCTGAAGTCCGTGTAGACGACTCGCTGCCCGGACACGTCGTTGAACAACTGGTCCCCGCCGCCCGAGGTGACCTGGTGCTCGGTGCCGGCCTCGATGTCGAAGTAGTAGATGTCGGCATCGGCATTGCGCCGGTCCGTGTAGGCGGTGATGGCGCCCGATATGGAGGGGTCGTACTGATCCGCCGGGTCGGTGGTGACCTGCGTCTCGGTCCCGGCGAAGCTGTATGCGCCGGCGGGCGCTGCCAACAGAGCAGTGCTCGCCAGGACTACGATTCCAACCAGTACTTTGGTTCTCATGGCACCCGACTCCTTTCGACCGGCAATCGACGTTCGTCTTGCCTCCGGAAAAAAAACGACGAACCCCCACCTCGAGGTGGCGTTCGCCGTGTTTTTCGCTACGTACCCGTCATCTTCGGCAACCCTTCTTTCCCCGTGGGGATCAGAGTTTTGCGCTCCAGGCTGCGACCTGGATTGCCTTTTTCGGATGACGCCTAAGCGTATTTTTTATCTATTCAAATGATAAACCGATCAACGACGGGATGTCAAGGGTGGGTTTTCCGGCGCTTCTCCCACATGCCCGGCGAGGTTTCGATCTGGAACTGATCGGCCCGGGTGTCGACCTGGATCTTCGGGGAACGCCGGGCGGAGTCGTTGCCGCCCACGTCCTCGGACTCGACCTTGACCCGGTTGACCCCTTCCCTGAGCGTCACCAGGGTGCGGAAGCGCCCGCGGGAGTCCACTTCCACGGTCACCCCTTCCACGCGCACCCGGGCGCCCCGATCGGTCCTGCCGGACACCGTGAGCTTGCGGGAGGACAGATCGCTTCGGGCCGGCCAGCGGACCTTGAGAAACAGGCGCCTGGGAATCCGGATGGGATCCTCCGGCGCCTTGCCCCGCTCCACCAGCGCCATGTAGCCCTCTCGGACCTGAACAACCTTGCCGCCCGACTCCAAATCGACCGATCCGCGCGAGGTGCCGAGCGCAACCAGTCCTTCCCGGTTTACGTTCATCCGGAAGCTGCCGCCCTGCGTGGTCGCCACAGCAGCCGAGGCGGCCACCTCGAACAGGCGCTCCGGGTCGTCGATCACGTCGGCCTCGATCATGCCGTGCTCGAGCAGGAAGCGATATGCATCCTCGGCCAGGTGCCTGACCTCGAACTCGCTCTCGGCGGTGAGCCGTACGGAGAACACGCCCGGCATGGCCAGGGTCGCCCGGGAATCGCGCTGGGTGCGGATCCGGTCCTTGGCCGCCAGCACCATGCCCTCCTCGGCCGCCTGCCAGCGCTCCGGCTCGCCGCGGGTGATCTCCACCCGCCCTTGCAGTTCGGCGACCGACAGCGCCATGGGCGCCGGCTCGAGTTCCCGTTCCGCCAGGCGGACCTCCAGCTCCCGGGGGGCCATCGGCGCCGGGCCGGCTGGCGTCGAGACCGCAAGGCCGCGCTCGAACAGCACCCAGTAGACCACCGGCACCAGGGCCACGAAGACCACCACCGCGACGATGAACAGGATGCGGCCTTTCATGTCTCACCCTCGACAACAGGCAGGAGCACCCGGAAGGTGCTCCCCTCGCCCGGCTGACTTTCTACCTCGATCCGCCCGCCGTGGTCTGACACGATCCTGAAAGCCACCGACAGGCCGAGACCGGTGCTGGTCCAGACGTCCTTGGTGGTGAAGAACGGCTCGAAGATCCGTTCCAGGTACTCCTTCGGAATCCCCCGCCCGGTGTCGCGCACCTGGACCTCCACCAGCCCGTCCTCGCGCAGGCGGCTTGTGATGGTCAGGACGCCGCCCTCCCCGCCCTCCTCCATGGCGGTCCGGGCGTTGTTGAGCAGGTTCAAGAACACCTGCATGAGCTGTCGATGTGCTCCCAGCACGGACGGCAGTCCGTCCGCCAGCTCCCAGACGACCCTGATCCCCTGGGAGGTTATGCGCTCTCGGGTCAGCGAAAAGGCTTCCTCGATGACCTTTCCGAGATCGCAGGGCATGTGCTCGGCCTCGGCCTCCTGCTCGGAGAAGCGAAGGAGGTTCTGGATCACGTCCCGGCAACGCTTGGCCGCGGATTCGATCTTCGTAAGAGCCGTGCGGGTCTTCTCGTCGCCGGGGTTCTTGCTCAACAGCAGTTGTGCGTTGCCCAGGATGCCCACCAGGGGGTTGTTGACCTCGTGGGCCACCCCGGCTCCCAGCTGACCGATTGCCGCCAGCTTGCTGGTCCTGAGCAGCCTGCGGTGGGCCACCTCAAGCTCGCGCGTGCGCTGCTCGACCCGGTCGGCCAGTTCCCGGTTCCAGGCCTCGATCTCCTCGCGGGAGGCCTTCAACTCATCGCCCATCCGGTTGAAGGTCCGGGCCAGCAGGCCCAGCTCGTCCGAGGAGCGCAGCTGCACCCTGACGTCCAGGTCACCGCGGGAGAAGGCCTCCGCGCCGGCGGCGAACCGGCGCAGGTTGCGGGTGATGCGACCGGTGAATATCAGGCCGAGAGCCAGCAGGGTCAGGATGGAGACGCCGGTCCAGGCCAGGGTGATCGTCCGGGAGCGGCGGACCTCGGCCCAGGCCTCGTCCTCGGGCTGGGTGAGAACCACGCCCCAGCCCAGCGGCTCGACCCGGGCGAAGGCGTACAGGGCGTCGCCGTGAAGGAACGATCCCCGCGACCTGCCGGCCGTGAGCCTGGCCACCGCCGGCCCCGATCCGTCGAGGCGTGAACGAGAGATCGGAAGGCCGTCGGAATCGACCAGCACGGCCTGAAGACCGCGCGGCTCCCCCGCCTCGTGGATCCGCCTGGCCAGCCTGTCCAACCTCATCTCGACCGCCGCCATCCAGCGTCCCGCTCCCCCGCTCAAGTCGATCGGCACCACCAGCGACAGGCCGGGCAGGCCGGATCGACCCAGCCCGTGCGGCTTGCCCACCACCGCGCTTGAAGGGGGCGCCTTTCGAGCCTGGTCAAGCGGGAGGTGAGCCAGGAAACTGGCGTGCTCATCGCCGCTCACTCCCAGCCGGCCCGCGTACTCGGGGTATCGGCCCGGATCGTCCAGGTAGACCCCGTCGACCAGTTCGCTTCCCGCGGCGTCGAGCAAGGCCACCTGGACGATGTCCTCGCTCTGCTTGTAGACGATGCCCATCAGGCCCTTGAGTTCTTCCGGGGACATCTGCTCCACATCGACGTACCCCAGGGCCCTCTGGACCCGCTCGAGTATCTCCGTAAACTCCCGGCCGGCCACTTCGGCAAGCCTGACGGCCGACTCCTGCCGGGCGGCGAGCAGGCGCTTGTGGAGCTGGTCCTCGTTGTGCTTGAGGATGGCGAGACCGATCACCAGCGGTATCGCCGTCGCCGCCAGGACGAACAGGATCAGCTTCTGGTACAGCTTCATGAGCCCGGTGAATCCTCCCGCTGAGCTCCGCCTTGCACCAGGATGCTGGTCTCGATGGCCTTGGCCTGCTTCTTCAACTCGGCGGCCCGGGCGGCGATCTCGCCGTGGGTATGGAACGTCCCGGGCTCGGCGTGCACCGCGGCCAGCGAGATGGTCATGATGCCGAAGCGGCGCATCTGTCCGAAACGGTCCTCGGCCTCGATGTATCCCCGTTCCTGATCCTCCTGCTGGTAGTACAGCGGGATCAAGGAATCGAAGTTGACGATGATCTCGTCTCCGATCCGCTCGATGTTTGCGGGCCTGGTCACCAGGACGAAGTCGTCGCCGGCGATATGGCCGACGAAGTCGTCGTCGTTGCCGTGCTTCTCCACCGCCTTGCGGATCAGGTCTCCGGTCTGGGAAATTACTCCGTCCGCCTTGGCGTAGCCGTAGTAGTCGTTGAAGGCCTTGAGATTATCCAGGTCCAGGTAGCACAGGCAGAAGGGCCGGCCCCCGCCTAGCCGCCGGGTGATCTCGCGCTGCAGCGCCACGCTGCCCGGCAGCTTGGTCGTCGGGCTGGCATCGAGCTCGCGTTCCTTGCGCTGCAGGAGCGATTCCACCCGGGCCCCGAGCTCCAGGGCGTCGAACGGCTTGACCATGTAGTCGTCGCCGCCCAGCTTGAGCGCCCGGACCTTGTCGGAGATCTGGCCCCGGGCGCTGATGAAGATGATCGGGACGTCCGCCATGGCGCGATCCGCACGGATCTTCTCGGTCACCTGGAACCCGTCGAAGTCGGGCAGCATGAGGTCGAGCAAGACCATGTCCACCGGAGCCCTGGCCAGTATTTCGAGGCCCTCGCGCCCGCTTCCGGCCTCCTGGACCGCGTAGCCCTGCTTCTCGAGCACCTCCCGGCATATCTCCCGGATGCCCGGATCGTCATCGATGATCAGCACTTTGTACATCCGCTTGAGCAGGTCGCCCCGGGTCAGCAGTTCCTGGACCGTGGTCATGAGCTGCGACAGGCCCATGGGTTTGGCCAGGTAGGCCGAGGCGCCCGCCCGGTAGGCATCCTCCTCCGCCTCGGCCACCGAGATCACCAGCACCGGGATCTCCTGCGTCTCCGGGTCGTGATGCAGGATGTCGGTGATCTGCAGGCCGTCCACGTCGGGCATGCGGATGTCCATGATGATCAAGTCCGGGTGCCGTTCCCGTGCGAACCGCAGCGCGTCCTGGCCGTTGTGGACGACTATTGCGTTGTACCCGTTGGCGATCAGCAGGCCCTTGAGCACGAAGGTGGTTGCTATGTCGTCGTCGACCACCAGCACCTTGGGCGGCACCTTGAAACGGGCCTGTCCCGGCGCCGCGGACAGGACCGCCCCGGCCTCCGATCCAGCCTCCTGGTCGCGGATCACGGGCAGGGTGAACACGAACCGGGTCCCCTCGCCCCGGCCGCTCTCCACCCAGATCCGGCCGCCGTGAGCCTCGACGATGTTCTTGGAGATGCTCAACCCCAGGCCCGACCCGACCACCGAACCCGCGCGGCTGCGCCGGGCCTGCTCGAACTTGTCGAAGATGCGCTCGTGATCCTGCTCGTCGATCTCCTCGCCGTCGTTGAACACGCTCACGCACAGAAGCCCCGGCATGCCCTCCGAACGGAACATCTCGACGTGGATGCGGCCGTAGGTAGTGAACTTCAGGGCATTGGCCAGGAGGTTGTTCAAGACCTGGTGCAGGCGATTGCGATCGGCCTCGACCAGGACCGATCCCATCCCGCCCCGGATCGACACCCCCATGCGCACGCCGCGTTCCTCGGCAGCGGCCCGGTAGTTCTCGACGACTTCTCGCAACAGACCGGCCAGCTTGACCGGCTGCAGATCCATCTCCAGCTTGCCTTCGGCGAAACGGCTCAGATCCAGCAGGTCGTCGATGAGCATGTTCAGCTTGTCGCAGCTGCCCTTGGCCAGCTCCAGGTAGCGCTCCTGCTTCTGGTTGATGTCTCCCGCGTAGCGGTGGAGCATCAAGTCCAGGGCGCCGCCGATGCTGGTCAGCGGAGTGCGCAGCTCGTGGCTGACGATGGAGACGAACTCCTCCTTGCGCTCCTCGAGCACCTTCTGCTCGGTGATGTCGCGCAGCACGACCGCCACGCCGACCGTCTTCTCGCCCAGGGAGACCGGGGAGACGATCGAGTGAAGCACACGGTCGAACACCCGTATCTCCTCGCGGATCACGGCCTGGTCGCGTACCGCCCAGCCCCGGACCAGATCGAAGGGATAGAAGCCGAGGGTGTCCTTCAGGTAGCGCGTGTCGACCGGGGCGTCGGGCGACAGGTGCAGCAGTCGCCGGGCGGCCGGGTTGACCACGAAGACACGGTCCCGGTCGTCGACCATGATCACGCCGTCGGGCAGGCTATGGACCATCAACTCCAGCCGGTGCTGCTCGCTCGAGAGCTGTCGCCGCAGGCCCTGGATTATCTCGGAGGTCTGGTTGGCCAGGATGTCGAGCAGTTGGCGCGTGTCCTCGCGAAACGCGTCGGACCCGGTCGAGAACAGGCGGATCATTCCGGCCGGCTTGCCCTCGGAACGCAGCAGAACCTCCACGCTGGATCGGAACGGTTCCTGCGGTCCGCTCGGCCTGGCCGATTCTCCGGTGACATGCAAGAGCAGGCCCTCTTCGGAAATCCGGCGGCCTGATGCTTTCTTGTAAGCCTCGAGGATCTGGAGGCGGATCTCCATCATCCCCTCGGTGTGGACTGGAGCCCGGCAGTGGATATGGAGCGGAGAGCGTCCGAACCCGTCGTCCTCGACCAGCGCAGCGCATGCGTCGAACTCGACGATGAACGGGAGATACTTGACAACCGCCTGAACCAGGTCCTGGTATGAACCGGCTCGGGTGGCCTCCTTGCTCAGGTCGAGAAAAACCGTCATGGAGTTGAGGCGCAGCTCCAGGTCCGACAGCAGCCGTTCCTTGTCGCGCCTGAGTTGCAGGTTCTCGAGGCCGTTGCGAATGGTGAACAGCAGGTCGTTCAGGTCCCAGGGCTTGGTGATGTACCGGTAGACCTCGCCCCGGTTGATCGCGTCGATCAGATCCTGCGGCTCGGTGTAGCCGGTCAGGATGATCCGCACCATGTCGGGGTTGATCTTCTTGGCTTTCTCGATCAATCCGATGCCCGTCATCTCGGGCATGCGCTGGTCGGTGATCAACAGGTCGAACTGCTCGCGCTCGAGGATCTCGAGCGCTTCCGCGCCGCTGGTGGCCGTGACGACCTCGTAAGCTTCCGAAAGCACCTGCCCCAGCACGTCCAAGGCGTCCTCCTCGTCGTCGACCGCCAGGATCCGGTATCGCTTCTCGGCTGCCATGTCTCGCTCCCGGACCGATCGTAACACATCCGGGATGGAGCGCAAGCCAGCATTGGCTTGCAATTGATCCCGGTCTGCGGAATCATCGGAAGACCATGGAGCCCGCCCTGTTCCAAGTCCATTACCAGACCTGGGGCGCCTTGCGGCGCGACTGCGATCAGCAGATCGGCATGCGCGGGCTGCTGCTCAAGACCGAAGCCTCCCCTGAGCAGTTCTCCCCGGTCGTGGTGCGTCTGCGAACGCCGGACGAACAGGACTTCGACCTGCCGGGCGAGGTGATCCAGGTGGTGCCCGGCCAGGGCGTGGCGGTGCAGTTCGGCGCCGGGAGCGACTCGCCCATCGCACAACTTCGCGACCTCTGCCAGAAGCGCGCTGACGATGCGCAGGACACGGCGGATCCGGACCCGGCGGTCTACCCGCCGGGCAGTTCACCTCCGGCAGCAAAGGGGGCTTCGCAAGAGGCCAGCCTGCCCAAGAAGATCGAGGAGATGACGGTCAACGAGATGCGCCGGGCCGCCCTGCACGGCCGCCGTGACATGCGCCTGCTTCTCATCCGGGACCGCAACAAGACCGTCCACCCGTTCGTGCTCAAGAACCCGTCCATAACCCTGGACGAGATCGAGCAGATCGCCAAGATGCCCTCGGTCAACCCGGAAGTCCTGCGCATGATCGCCGCCAACCGCGAGTGGAACCGCTCCACGACGGTCTGCCGCAACCTGGTGCGCAATCCCAAGACCCCCATGCGCGAGGCCCTGATCCTGCTGAACAAGCTGCCCAAGAGCGAGATACGAGCCCTGGCCAAAAGCGGCAACGTCCGCACCGCCATCCAGCAGGCCGCCCGCAAGAAGGTCACTGGGTAAGTGCCCTCATGAATGAAGGCCGTGTTCCAGAGTTACTGGATCTTCACGTTCCGGAAGGCATCACCAAGGGCCAGGCCAGCCACCTGATCGCGATGATCATGAAGAGCACCCGGCGCCCGCGGCCTCAATGACGGTGGAGTTGGCGTGGCTCTAAGCGAATTTGACGACTCCCACGGCGCGTTCTACGGCAAGGCTCTTTCGATGGAACTTGAGTCGTTCAATTTCGTGCAGCGTCTCTGCCGTCAGGTAGCTCTCTCCACACCGGGAGCAGTTCACCACCGGGACATTCTCTATCAATAGTAGATTTTTTCCCTTGCCGTATGTCCTGGTAACCCTGCGGACGCGTGCATCTTCCCGTCCACAAATATCGCAAACCATCTGGCACACTCCTGTCTCTACAGCTTGTATACGGTGACAATGACCAATTGTCCATTTCTTCATCTGCATGGAGCGTCATCACGTACTGGCGACTGCGAACCTTGTTCTGCATACGTTTCAAGATGCGTATAAACATGTTGGCTTTGTCCCAAGAATGAGGGATGAGGTTGACTCGCGTTTGGTTGTGAGAAGCCCCGCAGGGGCGGAATATGAAAGCCCAGGGCGAAGCCCTGGGTCCAGGGCAGACAGAAAAAATAAATCCCTGAAGGGGCGAAATAGGAATGCGCCGCCGGATTTATTCCGCCCTTTCAGGGCTCCGGCGTGGTTGCCGATCTGTTCCCAGGGCGTTGCCCTGGGCTTTCTTATGACGCCCCGTTGGGGCTTGTCCTTCAGGACCCTCATTGTCTGCGATTCACTTCAGGCATCAGGCACTCACGTCCTGGAGGCAGGAGGCAGATCTCTCATCTTTGGGACAAATCCAACATGTTGCTCTCGGCAAGCTTACAAGGCGCTGGCCGTCCTCATCACCTCGGGCAGGAAGCTCTGGCGGACCTTGATCGTGAGGTCGAACTCGGCCTTTTTCTTGGCGACACCGTAGACGGCGGTGGGCTTGACGATTTCGCCCTCGATGGACTCGCTGTTCTCGATGTCCAGGACGGTGACTTTCGGGACGATCTCGATCACATCTGGTTCGTCCTGCAACTGCGCCTGGGCCGGGCCCGCGGCGATGGCCAGGCCGAGCAGTGCAAGCGCGACGATCAGCAACTTGAGCAAGCGCATGGATTCCTCCTATCGGCAGCCGTGTGTCTCTTCCCTTGATGATACGGAAGAATCTGAAAAATCGCCAGGGGATTCGTGAACGGGAACGGGGGATCAGAAGTTGTACAGGATGGAAAAGGAGATGGCCAGGGCCGGGATCATGGTGGGAAAGACGAAGAAGCCGTCGACCTCGGCCCCCAGGGTGAAGTGCTTGAGCAGGGTGTAGTACTCGAAGCGCAATCCCAAGAACGCGTTGCCGTCGACCGGCGACTGGTCCGGTATCGCGCTCGGTTTGATCAGCACCACTCCCCCGCCTAGGCGAACCTCGAGGGCACAGCGGCGGTAGGACAGCACGTCGTAGTCGACCGACAGGTTGAAGAAGGTCAGGCCGAAGTCGAGGTGATAATCACACGATCCCGGATCACCCATGCAGTTCTCGGGTGGGGTTTCAGCCATGTTCGCCGCCTGGTAGCCCGAGGCGTAGCCCAACTGGATCGACAGGGCGTCGGTGATGTCGTAGCCGATCTCGAAGCCGAGGAACGGCTGGCCGTTGGAATAGCCGCGGTCGCCGCCGAGGGTGAAGAACACCCCGCCGCGACCCTCGAAGTACAGGCCGGTCAGGCGCTCGAAGATGACGTCCTCGGTCATGTCGATGGTGTCGGACGGGTCAGACTTTTTCTCGCTCTCCTCGTTCTTTGCCGCGTCGTCCTGGGCGAGGGAGGAGGCCGAGAACACCGAGAACAGGAGCGCCGAGACGAGCGCGGCGGTCCGGATGGATCGGATCATGTCGTAGATTCCTCCGTCAGCCCGCGGTGGTGAACATGAACGGATAGGTCACGATGACCTCACCGCCGCCCTTGGGAGCCGGGAAGCGTATCCGGCGGATGACCCGCAACAGGCACTGCTCGACGTTGGTGTTGTGCATGGTGGTCTGGATCACCTGGGCCTCGGCCACCCGGCCGTTGCCGGCGATGGTGAAGGTGGTGGTGATCTTGCCGTAGAGGTTCGGATTCTTGGACAGTTCGCGCTCGTAGCAGAACTTGAACTGGGCCCAGTAGCGCTTGATGTAGCGGCCGACCACCTCCTGGGACAGACCGCCGATGATCCGGGTGCGGCCCTTGCGGATCCGCACCCTGGCCTTGCCGCGGTGCCCGAGCCTGACGCTGCCGGTTCCGACGCCGCTTCCGCGACCGTAGCCGGCCGTGCCCAGACCGCCCAGGCCCAGGCCGCCGCCGCCGCCGGGGCCGCCGCCGCGGGTTCCCAGGCCGCCGAAACCGCCCGAATCGCTCATGCCGGAATTGGTCAGGCTCTCGAGGGCATGATCCAGGCTGGTCATGGCCGCACCGCCGAACACGGACGAGGCGTCGTCGCCGGTGCCGCCGCCCTTGGCCTTGAGCAGCCCGAGGATGCCGGCGCTGGTGGCGATCTTGCGGTCCTTCTTCTCCTTGATCTCGCGCGGGACGTCGGCGTCCTTCTTCTTGGCCTTGCTATCGACCTTCTTCCACTTGCCGTCGTCATCGACCTTTGGCTTCTCCTCCTTCTTCTTCTTGATCTCATCGAAGGTCTTCTTCTTCTGCTCGACGGGCATGATCATCTGGGCGAAGCGGGCGGGGTTCCTCAGGTAGTCCAGTCCTTGTCCCCCGAACGGCGGGGTGGCCTCGATGGCGAACCACGTTCCCACCGCCAGGATGAAGAAGATCGCCCACCACTTGCCCATCTGGAAATCGCGGGTGTAGGCGGCGCCGCTGTGGACGCCGCGGGCATCCGAGACGTACTGGACGATGAAGGCCAGCTGGCCCGCCAGCAGCACCCGGGCCCGGTCGCCGAGCTTGAGAGCGTACGTGCGCACCGCGCCCTGCGACGGCAGCTCGTCCACGTCGACCGTCTTCCCGTCGCGACGCACGTCCAGCTCCATGCCGGAGGCGACGTGGACCACGTGGCCATCGGCGCCTCCCGGGCTGGCCAGCACATAGCTCTCGCCCGGGAAGCGGTCCATGCCCATCCGGAAGCTGGCATCGGGTTGTTCGCCCACGGTGACCGTTTCGTCGTCGGAGAACAGGCGGGTGTCCAGGGCGATCGGGCCCCACATGACCTTGACTTCCAGGCAGCGGTCGCCCTTGCTCGGCCTCTCCGTCTCGGCCAGCTCGCGCTCGAAGAAGTTCTGGCCGGACTTGGGAGCGGCTATGTCCGCCTGGCGGGGGATCTCCCGCTTGCGGACCACCTGGGTCCCGCCGAGCGGGGCTTCCTTGGCTTCCTCAGCCGCCTCACGCCTGGAGGGCGGCTTGGAAGGCATTTTTTTCGCGGGCTTCTCGGCCTTCTTTGCTTTCTTTTCCACCCTGTCCGGCTTGGTGGACTCGTCCTTGAACTCGTCTGCCTTCCTGGCTGGAGCCTTCTCCGCCTTGGTCTCCACGGCGTCCGGGCCCACACCGACGACGAAGATATCCACCCCGCCGATCTTGATCGTGTCGCCGCGCCGGACAACACCCTCGCGATCGACCTCCTCACCGTTGATCTCGATGGCTTCCTCGCCTCCCAGATCGATTATCAGGGCACAGTCGTCATCCTCGCCGACCTGCAGGATTGCATGCATCGAGGACACGGCATCTTCATCGAGCCGGAGGTTGGCCGTCTGGCCGCTGCCGATGATGACGCTCTTCTGCTCGAACTCCTTTCTGCCCCCGGCGTCACCTTTCAGGTTCACTTCGAGGATGATATGAAGCTTATTGCCTTTCTTGGCCATGATGGTCCCTCACCTTGTGATAGAGTCGAACCGTCGCGCGCCGGCGCTCATTGCGCTCAAAGATTGTCCACCGATCTGATCATCTCCGGCAGGAAGTTGTCCCGTACCCTGATCAACAGGTTGAAGTTGGCCTTCTTCTTGTTCATCAGGTAGGAGCCCTCCGGCTTGGTCAGCTCGCCGGTGATGGTCACGTCGGAAAAATCGATGATTGTGGTTTTCTTGTAGACCGTCTCCATCGGGCCTTCTCCGCCCTCGTCGTCCTGGGCCAGAGCGACCGAAGATGCCCCGAGCACGAAGCCCGCGGCCAGAATCACCAACAGCAACAACCTGTTGAAAGCGTTCATCGCTTCCTCCTTCGTTTTCCTGCCAGAAACTACAAACCGAATCATACGTCATACGCGACAACCCAGGGACCGAATTGTTCCCGGAAATTCGATCAGCCCGCCTTTGTCTCCTTCTCGTCGGGCTTCTTCTCGTCGGGCTTCTTCTCGTCGGGCTTTTTCTCGTCGGGCTTTTTCTCGTCTTCGGGCGGCGCGGACTCGTCGACCTTGATCAGGTCGTCGAGCTTCTTCTGGCCTTCCTTCTTCCCGGCCTCCTCGGCCTTCTTGGCATCCTCGAGTGCCTTGCGCCTCTTCTCCTCTTTCTCCTTCTCGAGCCGGCGATTCTCTGCCTCATCTTCCTTGCGCAACTGCTCTGACATCTCGAGCTTGGCCTTGGTGGTCTGGATCTTGTTGTGGACCGGGTCGTCCTTTTTCAGGTTGCGCCCCATCGCCTTCTTGTACTTCTTGTAGTAGGTCAAGGCCTTGGTGTAATCGCGGAGTTGCTTGTTGAATATCTCCCCCATCTTGAACAGGATGTCGGTATCGTCGGGATTGCCCGCCAGCACCTTGCTGAACAGCTCGACGGCCTTTTTCGCGTCCCCCATGCCGAAGACCGAGTATGCCCGGCCGAGCAGCGCCAGGGAATGATCGGGCTGCAGCGACAGCACCTTGTTGTAGGCGGCCAGGGCCTTGCCGTAGTCACGGAAGCGGTGGGCCAGGGCGCCCAGGTTGACCAGGGCTTCTATTGCTTTCGGGTCCACCTTGAGCGCCCTGTCGAACTGTGTCAGGGCGTCGCGGTAGCGCTTCATGCCCATGTAGATCATGCCCATGTTGTTGTAGATGCCGGCGTCCTCGGGAACGGAGGAGTCCTTCTTGCGCATCTCCTCGAGCATCTTGCCGGCGTTGATGCACACGAACTCGGCCATCTCGTACTTGCCCTGGTCGTAGTAGATCAGGGTCATGTTCTTGTAGGCCTCGACGTTATTGGGCGCCCGGGCCAGCAGCTTGTAGCCGGTCTTCTCCGCTTCCTTGTACTGCTTGTTCAGGCGGTAGGCCACGATCAGGTTGTTCATGATCTCCGGCTCGCGCGGCAAGGTCTTGAGCGCCGCGCGGTAGTGTTTGATGGCCTCGACGTATTTCTTCTGTTCCTTGAGCACCACGCCCAGGTTCAGCAGCGCGTCGCGATGCTTGGGGTCCTGCTTGAGCACGATCTTGAAGGCCAGCTCGGCGCCGTCCAGGTCGCCTCGAGCAAGCGAGATGGCGCCCATGTTGTAGTGGGCGTCGGTCAGCGGGGCCGGCTCGGACCGCTTCTCGTTCTTGGCGATCGCCTTCTTGAACAGGTCCAGGGCCTTGTCCTCGTCCTTGGCCTTCAAGGCGTCCACGCCCTGGTTGTAGAACTCCTCGGCGTGGATCACCCCGGCTCTTTTGATGACCCGGTCCTTCTTGACGATCTCTTTCTTCTCGGGACAGCCCGTGGATGCCAGGGCCAGACCGACGATGAAGGTCATCGTAAACTCAAAGCGCATGGTTCGCATTCCTCGCAGTCGTTGTCCGATCATCGTTCCCTTCCATCAGGATGCCGGCTGCGCTTCCGCCCCGGTCGCAGTGTCCCCGCCCGCCGGAGCCGTTCCGGGCGCCGGCGCAGGCTCGGGCTCGGGCTGCAGCGGCACCTCCGCTTTTTCGAGCCGGGCGGGCGCGGCGTAGAAGAACTCGGTCGAGACCTGCCCGGCCAGGTAGGGCTCGGGGTACTTGCTCGGCTCGTACTTGCGCAGCAGGTCCTGGGCCTTGATCGACCATTCGTTGTAGATGCCCTTGGCGTTGGAGACCTCGATGGCCTTGCGGTAGAAGATGATGGCCTTCTCCTCCAGCGGCAGGGCCTGCTTCTGCAACTCCTCGATGTAGATGTCGGCCTGCTCCGGGGTCAGCCCGGCCGGGACCGGGGCATCCAGCATGGCGTCGGCCAGATCCTGGCTGATCCGGCCCACCCGCACCAGGGCGGCGATGGACCAGTCCGGGTCCTTGTAGCCGACTATCTCCTCGTACTTCTTCTCCAGCTTGGGCCGGATTTCGATCTTCTTGAACAGGTTGCGCTTGAGGGTGCGCGGCGGCAGGACCAGCTTGAGATCCATGTACTCCTTGTACTCCACGTCCACCTGCAGGAAGCGGGCGTGGGCCACGGCCTGGCGGGCCTCGTCGTTGCGGGCCTTCTCGGCGAGCTTGTTGTAGGAGTCGATAATCCGATCCAGCAGCTTGTCCGAGTCCTTGATATTGCCCATCTTGCGCAGCGCCATGGCGTGCTTGTACAGCACCGCCAGCATGCGGCCCTTGGTGGAACGGTCCTCGTACTTGTCCATGTAGCCTTCGTAGATAATATCGGCCTTGCGCCACTTGGACTGGCGCTCGTAGATATCAGCCATCTTGTAGAACAGGTCGTGGGCGTCCTTGTTGTCGGGGAAGTACTTGATGTACTTGGTGTAGTTGGCGATGGCCCTGCCGAACTGGCCCATGGACTCGCGCAGCAGGCCCGCGTTGTACAGCGCGTCCGAGGCCTCCTTGTCGGTGATCAGGATGACCTTGACCTCTTCCTCGCCCTTCTTCTTCCTGCTCTTCCTGCTCCTCTTGCGGCTCTTGCGGCTCTTGCGGCTCTTTTTCTTCTTCTTGCCCTCGTCCTTGCCCTCCTGCTCGAGCCACTTGGCGAAGTACATCTCGTTGTACCTGGCGGCGGTGCCGAAGTCGGCCACGCGGTCGTGGAAGGAGGCCAAAAAGCCGATCGTCGGGTTGTAGCGGTCCGATTTAGGGTAGTTCTTGAGCAGCCTCTTGCCGGCGGTGATGGCCAGGTCGAGCTGGCTGGCCTCCTTGTAGATGACCATGGCCGCGTACTGGGCCCGGTGGGCGTACTTGCTCTTGGGGTAGTCGGCGACGAACCTGGTGAAGCCGGTGCCCGCGGCCAACGCGTCGGTCTTGCGCAGCGCCAGCACCACGTTGTAGCCCGACTCCTCGATCAGGCTCTGGACCTCGTTCACGAACTTGGCCTTCCTGGCGGCCTTGGAGCTCATCAGGACCTTGTTGGACTGGAAGGTCTTGGCCCAGTGGTTGACGTCCTTCCAGGCCGCGTTGCGCTCGGCTTCGGTGGCGTCCTTCTGCAGGGCCTTCATGTACAGCGAGTTGAGCGACAGCTTGGTGGCCTTGAGGGCGAACTCGTTTGTGGGGTGGCGCTCGATGATCTCGCCGAAGCGCTTGGCCATCTCGGAAAAGTGTCTGTACTTGTAGAAGATGAAGGAGCTCTTGAAGCGGATCGGGATGTACATGTCGTGGCCGGGAGCCACATCCGCGAAAACATCGGCGGCCTCGAGGAACTTCTTCTCGAAGAAGGGAATTTCCTTCTTTTCCAGCATGTCCTTGGTGACGCCCTCGTCGACGAACCTGTATCTTCGCTCCTTGATTTTCTTAGAGGCTTCCTTCTGGAGCTTCCTCTTGCCGGCTTGCGGCTTCCAGTCGCGACAGTCCTTCTTCTCGTTGTCGCGCATCTCGATGCACTTCTCCCAGCACAGCACCGCGTTGTAGGACGCCTCGGGGGAGTAGACGCCCTTGCGCTCGTGCTCGACCACCTTGGCGTACTGGAACGCGGCGGTGTAGAAGTCGCGCATCTTGTACAGGATGTCCGAGTAGTACCAGCGCAGCTTGTAGGCATACTCGGACTCGGGGAAGGTCTCCAGGTACTTGGCGTAGATGCCGCTGGCCAGGTTGTAGGTCTCCCAGCTCTTGGTCTCCTGGGCCTCCTTGTGGTAGCTGGTGACCAGGTCGCGCAGCGAGGCCTCCACCATGGAGTTGGCCTTCTTGATGGCGATCTTGTTGCTCCTGTTGACCTCGGCCCAGGTCGAGCCTGGCTTGTACTGGTCGATCAGGCGGTTGATCTCCCGCTTGACCTTGTCGCGCAGGTTCATCTTGCGGTAGGCCATCACGATCGAGTTGTGGAAGTACGGGCAGTCCGGGTCGCTCGTGTACTCGTTGAGCAGCAGCCGGAAGGACTTGACCGTCATCTCGGCCTTGCCCTGCTTCTCGTAAATACGGGCGAGCTTGCGCATGTACTCCAGCGTCCCCTTCTTGCCCACCTGCTCGAGGTAATATTCCTCGGCCGAGTCCAGGGCGTCGATCTGCATGAAGGCCAGGATCATGTCCTGGAGCGCCTCGCGCCGCAGCTGGATCTTGTTCTTGTCGCCCCTGGCGGCCTTCTGGGACTCGCGCCGGGCGAGCTCGACCACCTGCTTGAACTTCTCGATCGCCTTCTCGTAGTCGCCCAGGTTGTAGTCGCACCATGCCAGCTTGTACAGGGCGAAGGTGAAGACCTTGGATTCCTTGAACTTCAGCGCCCGGTCGTAGGCCTTCTTGGCGTTGAAAACGTCGTTGTTGTTGAAGTAGTGCTCGCCCATGGCCAGGTAGGCGTCGGGCACGAAGCGGCTGTCCGGGTGGGATTTGATCAGCTCCCAGTACATCTTGATGCCCTCTTGCTTCTTGCCGCTCTCATACAGGTTGTAGCCCTCGGTGAAGAGCACCTCGTCCCGGCGTTCGTAGTCCTTGCATTTCTTCAGGAGCACGCCGTAGATGGCCATCGCCTGGTTGGTGTAGACCTGGCTCTTGCGGTTGTCGAGCTTGGGCTCGGGCGCGTCCGGATCGGTCTCCCGCTTTTGGATCCAAGCCCCCATGGCCTTGTCGTAGTCCTGCATCTCTTCGTAGTAGATGGCCCGGGCCTTCTCGTAGTAGCGCTCGGCCAGCCGGAAGTAGAGGTTGCACTTGGCCAGACCATCGGGCGTGTCGCCGATGATGTCCTTGAGCTGGGCGATCTCCTGGTTGAGGAGCTCCGTCTCCAGGGTGGCGCCGGCGGCCTTGCGCTCCTCCACCATGGGCAGCTTGATCTTGGCCGGCCCCGTGGGGAGGTCATCCTCGGGCTCCTCGACCTTCTCCTTCTTCTTCTCGAACTCGGGCACCTCGGAGAATTCCTTCTTCTTCTTTGATTTCCGCTTGCGGCGCTTCTTTTTTTTCTTCTTCTTCTTCTTCCTGGCCTTGGCCACCAGCACATCTTCGCCGGGGTCGGGCGGAGCGGCCGAGGCGGGCAGGCCTCCTTGGCAGAACATCCAGAACACCACCGCCAGGATCATCACCAGCCAGCTACGTTTTCCCAACAGGCGCATGGGCTCCTCACTTCTCCGGGCAGGCCCGGCGGACGGTGTACTCGAAGTAACCCAGCTCGTCCTGCCAGTACTCTTTGACGAACTTCCAGTAGTTGTAGGTCTCGTCGGGAACCCGCGGCCGGGGCGCGAGCTTGCCGCGCAGCTCGGCCTTGATCGGCTTGCCGACCTTGACCAGGTTCCGCACGCGGGAGGTGATCTCCAGATCGACCATCTTGGCGTGGCTGACGAAGCCGAATATGGTCTGGTGGGCCTGCTTCAGGTTGACCTTGACAAAGCCTCCGGCGGTCTTCTCGAGCAGATTGCGCTGGACCGTGATCACTCCCGCCAGCTCGTCGGCCAGCCGGCTGCCCTTCCAGTCGCCGATGGTCTGGATGGCCCGGGACTCGGCCTCCAGGCTGCGCAGGAAGTGGCGGAAGTTCTCCACCCGGGGGTTGGCCAGGATGTAGGCCCGAACCTGGGCAGGCACCTTGACCATGGGATCGTCGGCGCCCAGCTCGTCGGAGAGCAGCAGCGAAGCGAAAGCCTCGTTGGACAGACTGCCCTCGGTCAGCTCCTTGAGAACCGGCAGGTGATTCTCGTAATTGTCCGTATAGTACTTCAGGGCGGCCTTGGACTCGTCGTACAGGCAGACCTGGAAGTAGATGGTGGCCTTGAGAACCCACGACTCGGGGTGGAACAGGTTTCCGAAGCGCGGCGAGTGCAGGGTGTGGAGCGCTCCCAGCGCCTTGCCGTATTCCTGGCGCATGTAGAAGGCCCAGCCGATCTCGAACAGGGCGTCGGCCCAGTCCCTTGAGAACTTGGGAATGCGCGAGTAGTAGAGAACCGCCTTCGAGTAGTCGCCCTTGCCGTAGAACGAACGCGCCAGATTCAGGGTGCACAGCTGCCACAGGCGCTGGATGTCGTCGTACCTCCGGAGGGCGACCATGGCCTTTTCGGCCGTTCGACCCGACAGGTCGACGATCTGCTCGAACAGGGCAATGGCCTTGTCGTACTCGGCCTGGGTGCGGGCCTCGTCGCGCGCCAGGTTGTAACGCACGCCCAGCCGGGTGTGGATGATGGCCTGCAGGAACAGGGCCTTGGCGTACACGCTGGACTCCGAATCCACGGCGCCGAGGAAGGCCAGGGACTCGCCGTACTTCTCCTGGCGGTAGAGCAGAAGGCCCACGTAGAAGTTGATCCGGCTCAGCGCCATCGGGTCCATGCCGGCGAACGCCTGGCTGTTGTAGAACTTGTTGATCTGCGACGGGATCAGGGTGTCGTCCCTCAGGGACGCGGCCACGTTGATCAGTCCCTCGGCACCCTTGAGGTAGTACGGGTGCGCCGGACCGGCCACGAACACGGCGTTGTAGTACGCCAGGGCCGACTGGTACATGCCCATCTTGAACAGCGAATGGCCCAGGTAGTACTCGGCCTTGGCGCGGTTGGGGGCCGAGGTGTCGGTCATCTTGACGTCGTAGAAAAGTTTGGCCGCCCGTTCCAGGTCGCCCGCGTTGTATGTCTCGACGGCCTCGTTGATCAGGTTCGCGGAGCCTCCCTGGGCCGCGACGCCCATCGGAGCCAGGACGGCCAGGACACCTGCCAGGGTGATGAAGGTTCTCATGGGATCGTCGACCTCCAGTGAATTCCCTACCGGGCGCCTCAGTACGGGCTCCAGATCTGAACCGGTTCCTCGCCGAGGAACAGGAAGCTCAAGCCCAGCGTGATGAACAGGGTGTTGCGGATCTTGGTCGTGACCTCGCCGGGGTTGCCCATCTGATCCTCCTCCTGGACCCGGGCCGCGAAGGCATAGTCTCGCAGGTCGATCCGGATGGCGAACCAGCGGGCCAGGAAGATCCTGAAGCCCAGGCCGATGTTGCCCACGAAGTAGGTGCCGGTGTCCTTCCACTCTCCCTGCGGGTTGCGGTACTCCGTCCCGGCGACCCCTCCGCCTGCGGTCAGGTAGAAGTCGGCGTGGCCCAGGGCGGCGTCGAACAGCGACCACTTGCCGTACAGCGGGCTGAACTGGACGCTGAGGCCGACGAAGTTTGTGATCATGGCCAGATCGGCGTTGGAAGCCCTGACCTGGATGTCCTTGTACACCTCGTCGTAGGTGTCGGTGTAACGGGCGCCAAAGCGTGCTCTGTTGGATTCATTGGTTTTGGTATTGGGGTTATCTACAGGGTTCCAGAAGGGCACCTTGCACATCAGCCAGGACAGCTCCAGGGCGAAGGCCTCGTCCAGGTGGTAGTCCACGGCCAGGACGAGCCCTTGCTGGAAGGTGAACACGTCGCCGACCGCCAACCCGTAGAACGAGCTGATCTCCAGCTTGTTCTTGACCGAGTAGTCGCGCTTCTGCAGCACGTGGACCCGCTCGTTGGGGCCCTGAGCCCAGGCCGCGCCCGCCGCGAGCAGCACACCGATGAACGGAATCAGCGCCTTGATCTTCATGGTGTCTCCCTCGACCGGATTCCTAGAAAAACGAATAGCAAACGCCCAGGCGCATCAGGGTGATGTGAACGAAGTCGGTGATCTTCTTGTCTTGAATGGTGCCGCCCGCATCCTGAATCTCGGCGTCGTACTCGTCGTAGAAGAACTGGTCGCGGATCTCCACCCGTACGCTCCAGCTCTGGGCGAAGTGGATGCGCAGGCCGCCGCCGAAGTAGAACGAGGGCTTGATCCCGACCGAGGTCTCCACCTTGCAGTACGGGACGCATTCCGGGGGCCACCTCAACTTGGTATACTTGTAGTCGGCCACCCCGGCCCCTCCCACCAGGTAGAAGTGGAAGTTGAAGTCCAGCTCGGCCGACAGGTTGATTTTGCCGTAGAGCGGGTCCAAGACGAAGCCTGCGGTCGCCCACCAGGTCATGTACTTCAAGTCGGTAAGGGGCAGGCGCTCGATGCCCTCGATTCTGGTTTCGCCGACCCTGATGATCTCGTCCAGCAGGTCGAGGTCCCCGTGGACGAAGTGGTAGCCGCCCTCGATCTCCAGGCCGATGTAGTCGTGGAAGAAGTAGGCCAGACCCAGAGACGTGCCCACGTGGCGGGTGTACTTGTCGAAGATCGACATGGCTGGCGTCAGCGACATCTCCAGCCGGCCGTCCAGGTCGTACAGCCGGTTGGCCACGATCGGTTCATCGTCGGCGGAAGCGACGGTCGGGAGGCTGCACAGGGTGCACAGGGTGCAGACTGCCACGAACGCGAACAGACTTCGGGTATTACGCATGGTCTTGGACTCTCCGCTGCGCAGTTGTCGAGTTCTTGAAGGTAAAACCCATGATTGCGATGTGTTTATAACAAGGTATCCAGGAAGGCAAGGATTTTTTGGAAATGCTCCACGTTCTCTTACACTTCGCACCTGTGCCTACATCTGGTTACAAATTGGCTTGGCGGGAATACAGGCCGATCAGACCTATCAGGCCCTGGGGAGGCCGTTGCGCTTCACGGCCTTGCGGATAATCACCAGCGCGCCCCGGGCGCCGGGCACCGAACCGCGCAGCAGGAGCAGGTTCTCACCGGCGTCGACCTCGACCACCTTCAGGTTCTGGGTGGTCACCCGCCAGTCGCCCATCTGGCCGGGCATCTTGCGGCCCTTGAACACCTTGCCGGGGAACTCGCAGGCGCCGATGGCTCCCGCGTGGCGCCGGACCTCGTGGGTGCCGCGGGTCTTGGTGTTGCCTTTGAACCCGAAGCGCTTGACCACGCCCTGGTAACCGCGGCCCTTGGAGGTGGCGGTGACATCCACCCGTTCACCGGCCTCGAAGATGGAGACGCTGATCTGATCGCCCACCTTGTATTGGTTCACCTCTTCCGGGGTCATGCGGACCTCTCGCAGGTGACGCGAGGGCTTCATGTCAAGCTTCTCGAACACGCCGCGCCGGGGCTTGTTCAGCTTGCCGCCGGGGACGGTCTCGAAGCCGATCTGGATCGCGCTGTACTTGTGCTTGGCGGGGTTCATCTTCTGTACGACCTGGCAAGGCCCGGCCTCGATCGCGGTCACCGGAATGCTGTTGCCGGTGGAATCGAAGATCCGGGTCATGCCGAGCTTTTTTCCCAGTATTGCCCTGGACATGGCTGCGCTCCTTGATGTACCGATCTCAGCGGATCGGGAGCGTGGATTATACACATACCCGACCTGATGGCAAGACTTTTTTCAGTCGGCCGGCGTGTCCCAGAGCTGGAACAGCTCCACCCGGGACAGCAGGTCGTCGGTGCTCAGGCCGCCGCGACTCTCTACCTTTGCGCGTATCAACCAGACCAGGAGGCCGCGCTTGAAATACAACTCCTGGATGCGGCCCTTGTCCGCGCCGATCAGGTGCCAGGCGTGGACGTCGCCCGCCTCCCTGCGCGTGACCCCAACCTCGTAGCTGACGGCGCGTTTCGCCTTGAGCACCTTCTGCATCAGCGCCTGGCGCGGCAAGACCAGGCCCTTCTCGTAGGCCTGCTCCGCGGCCGCGCCGTCGCCGGGCCGGAACCAGTTCATCTGCCAGCGGCCTCCGCCGGACTGTTGCGAGCGATACCCGGCCATCAGCACGGCGAGCCCGGCGTTGCGCCTGGCCCAGCCGGCCCGGCGGACCTTCGGAGGGAGCCAGGCTCCCAGCCGCTGCATGGCCAGGAACTCGAACCGCTCGCCCTCCAGCGTCACCTCGGGCAATGCCGACCAGATCGCGTTCACCCAGCTCGAGTGTGTCAGGCCGGTCGGCTCCCCCAGGACGCAGGGCGTGAACAGGCGCTCGGCCAGGGCCCTGTCGTCGAACAGCGCCAGCATCACGGCTTCCCGTCCGGGAGTCCATGCTATCCAGGCCGTGTACAGCGGTGTTGCCGGTCCTGACCTGGCGGACTTGCGCAGAGCCACCCTCTCGACCACGTGGACCCCGGTCCGGCCCCAGGGCATCTGCATCTCCACCGGCGCGGGCGGGTCCTTGACCACCGGTACGAGCTGTACTTCGGGTTCAGGGACCTTGCGCTTCTTGCGCCTGACGCGCCTCTTCCTGCGCTTCCTGGTTTTCTTTTTCTTTTTCTTTTTCCTTTTCTTCTTGGTGCCCACGGAATCCCGGGTCTGTTCCTCTGCGGGCTGCTCGGGCCGGACATACGGCTGCAGGAAGTTGAACACGTCCCGGATCGCGTCGCGCTCTTCGGAGCCGTCTGGACCGAGTCGTCCGATGAAGACGTGGAGCACGCCCTTGCCGTCCTTGCCGGCACGGTACGAGGCCTCGGCGGTCGACTGCCATCCGAGAGCCCCGAACGCGAGCGAGAAGACGACCCCGGCCGTGCGGCCGGATGGATGCGGGGCTTTGGCACCGCGCCATCCGGGCTCCCAAAGGATCAGGAACGATTGGAGCCGGTCGTCGCCGGGCGGAGGCAACAACCGGGCGAGTCGCTCGAATTCCTCCGTCTCCTCCGGGGGCGAAGCGCTCGTGACCTCCTCGCCCTCGACCTTCTCGACGGTCCGGAAATCGAACACCTTCAGCCGCAAGGGCCGCTCGGCCCCCAGGCTCTCGAACAGGTGCTCGGCAGCTCCGCGCCCGGCCTGGCCGCGGCTGACCACCAGGTGGCGGATCGACCCTTCAGCGGTGCGGATGCTCAGGCCGGATGCGCCCTCGAGAGCCGGGTTCTGCCCGGAGAGGATCTCGGCCTTACGGCGGGCGACCTCGCGGGTGGGCGCCTCGGCCAGGATCAGCGCCCAGGGGCGATCCGCGCTCGGCCCTTCGTGGCTGCATCCTGACAGCCAGGCGCAGAGCCCACACAGGGCCAGGCACCAGGTGCAGCGAGTCTCGAGTGCGATGCTCTTTCGCATACCTTGTCAGTCCTGCCTTGTCAGTCCTGCAGCTTGTCGATGGTCTCGGCCACAAAGTCCAGGTCGGCGTAGTACTTGCTCAGCACGGGGTGCTTCAGGCGCCGCTCGTACAGGTCCTCGCCCACGTCGGCCAGCACGTCCATGAGGTGCTGCTCGGCGCGCTCGACGTCCTTATCCTTGGCCGTCTTCTGGCGCTGCATCTCCTCGACAAGTCCGACCCCTTCGCCCTCCCTGACCTCCTCGAGCTGGTCCTGAAGCTCGAGGAGCTGCTCATTGAGCTGCTCGACCTCCTTTTCGAGCTTCTTGGCCGGACCCTCGTACTCCTTGATCTGGCGCTTCATGTCGACCAGCGCCTTCTTGCGCTTGAGGACCTCGATCTTCATCCGCTTGACGTTCCCCTCGTGCTCCTTGGCCCTCTTGAACTCCTCGCGCCTCTTCTTCTCCTCGACCTTGCGCATCTCCTCGTCCAGGCCCTTCTGGACGAACTTGAGGTCATACGCCGCCCCGGCAAGATTGGACTTGATCGGGTTGGCCTTTGAGCGCTTGACGTCGATGATGTCTTCCTTCTCGCCGATCAGCGCCTCGAGGTCGTCGATCTGCTTCTGGATCTCCTCCTTGGCCCGGCCGTGCTTTTCGCCCAGCCGCTCGATCTCGCTTTGGAGTAACTCCAGCTCCAGATTGCGGTCGGCCAGGGCGTCCTTGGCGCGCCGGTAGTTCTTGCGGATGGTGGGCTCTGCCTTGTCGATAACCTCGACCATCTCGGCCTTCTCCCCGAGCTGGCGCAGCAGTGATTCGTACTTGTACTGGGCCTTCTCCAGTTTGGATGCCATCGAGTGATCTCCTTCGTGGTTATCTGAGGCCGTCGGCCGTGAAGTCACAGAAGACCTGGAGGACCATCTTCTCCTGGTCCTGGCTCCAGTCCGATGGCAGTACCTTGCGCGAGTACGGCTGGTACCCTTCCAGGGTCAGGACGAGCTCGTACTCCCTGGCCGGGTCGATCCTGGCAATACGCATGTCGGTGGTTCCCACCTTGCGGTTCGAGAAATACACCGAGGCGCCGGTTGGACGGCTGCGGACGTAGATCATGCCGAGCTTCTTCTTGGCCAGCCGCTCGGCCGACTCGTCGATCACCTCCCCGACGGTGTCGAACACCCTGGCGATGTCCTTACCGAACAGGATGCCGCCGGCCACCAGCAACCCGAACGCTACCAGCCAGACGATCCATCTCACGCGGCGGCCGGCGCGCACGTAACTGAAGTCATCCTCGACTGCGTTGATGTCGTCGCCCGCGCCGGCGGCCGCGGAGACGGCGGGGATAGGCGCGAACAGGGCTTCCGGACCCCCCCCCCCCCCCTGCAGGCCCCCCACCCCCGGGGGGGGGGGGGGGGGGGGGGCGCGC
>SDBT01003083.1_pt1 | contig 28960 bp, 32 predicted proteins | sample 2277101 | NCBI WGS metagenome assembly SDBT01 (sample SAMN10404973, study PRJNA504765) | marine sediment metagenome | isolation source: marine sediment core GS10_PC15, 103 cmbsf | place: Arctic Ocean: Southern Knipovich Ridge | collected 2010
GCTCTCTTTAAGTAAAAATAGGGGTTTGTTGAAAGGTATTTAATAAAAGTAGATAAGTATGGCCCTGAGATATACTATAATTTATAACATCAGGTGTTGCTCCTAAAGATTAAAGATATTCTTCGAATTTTCCAGGTTGTAATAGTTTTTTATACCAATTCATTATTCTATGTTTCGGCAAAAATAAGAAAATTCCTGCTTATATGTCGATATAAATATAAAGGAGAATAATATGATTAATTTTTTCATATGTTTAATTATTTCAGTAATGACTGGCTTTGGAATGGCTATTCTACTTGTAGAAAAGGGAAAAGAATGGCCTATACGACCATGGAGGATAAGGCTACAGCTTGTTCTTAGAAAGATCCACTGGAGACTCCCTCAGATGCTCTATTGCACCACCTGCACGAGCGTGTGGGCGACATTGGGGATAGATATTGTTTTATTTATTATATCTGGAGGAACATATTTCTTTTGGCCTTTTAGCGGGATAATTTGTGCAGGAATAATGTGGTGTGTTATAGAATACTTAAATAGTATAGATAAAGATCCAAATATAAATGTCTTTATAGATAAGGGAGATTTCGATGAAAACTAAATTAGTATCAATTATTTTATTGTTAATCATGTTAATCAGCTCGACAGGCTGTAACTTTATGTGTAAAAAAGTAGGATGGTTCTGCCCCGAAAGGCCGACAGAAAATCCGAACTATCAGATCATAAAAGACCTCAATGCCGTTGAAGATACTATTGATTCCAGCACAGACATAATAGGCTTAGCTACTAAAGATATCAAAAGAGAAGCTGACAGCATCACTAAAGAAGCAACAGAAGTTCAAGATAAAGTTCCTGCTGAAGTTATTCCAGCAATAAATAGTATCAAGAAAAGTTCAGATATTATTAAAGAAGATGCCACTAAAATAGAAAAAGCTTCTGCTAAACTAATAGAATCTAAAGCAATTTTAAAAACTGCGGAGAAGAAAGTATCTATTACACAAGATGCTTTAGACAAGATCGAAAAAGAAAGAGATGAAGCAATTGAAGCCAGAGACTCTGCCCTTCATAAAACGTTACAATGGATAATTGCAGGATGTGTTATTGGTTGTGGAGCCTTTATAGCTTTGTTTTTCTTCACAGGAAATAAAGGGGGTATTATCTCCGCTGGAGGTTGTGGATTAGTTTTAGTAATCGCTATTTTTGTAGATATGTACATCTCATGGTTAGCTATTAGCGGGGGTATCTTACTGATCGTTATGGTAGGATGGCTTCTTTACAATATTTATATTAAAAATAAAGCGTTTAAAGAAATCGTAGATACAGTAGAAGTAACAAAAACTGGTTTGACTTCAGATAAAAAAGAAGAGATATTTGGAAAGGATGGAGAGATTGGATTAATGAATAAGATACAGTCTCCCTCAACCATTAATCTAGTAAAAAAAGAAAAATCAAAAATGTCATTATGGAATTCTATGAAAAATAAAAAGGAATAACATTTTATTATAAGAATATATAATTATTAAGATACTTGAACTGAACCTCGAAGTATTTTAATAAAAATATAGATAATATAAAGAGTAATTTCTTTTTCCTTTAGTTCAGTTCAGGAATTAGGCTTTACTCTTTTTTTATGGAGATAGAGAAGATGAGTAAAAAATTTACATTAGAGTATGTTAAGCAATGTTTTAAAGAGCAAAAGTGCGAAATGTTGGAAAAAGAGTATAAAAGTAATAGGACAAAAATGAGATACAAATGTTCTTGTGGCAATATTAGCGAAATAGTATTTAGTAAATTTAAACGAGGACAAAGATGTACGGAATGTTCAGGAAGTAAAAAACATACATATGAATTTATGAAAATTTATTTTAAAGAGCGAGGATGTGAGTTGTTAGAGAAAAAATACAAAAATTGCGGCACAAAAATGAACTACAAATGCAATTGTGGAAATATCTCTAAAATAAGTTTTGATAGCTTTAAAAGGGGAAGTAGGTGCAAAAAATGTAGTGGGCTAGAAAAACATACTTTTCAGTTTGTCAAAAATTATTTTAAAGAACAAAAATGTAAATTATTAGAGAAAATATATGTAAATTGTATGACCAAAATGAAATATATTTGCTCGTGCGGAAATAAATCAAAAATAAGATTTAATGATTTTAAGAATGGAAAAAGATGTAATGTGTGCGGGATAAAAAGAATGACAGAAAAGATAAAAGGTGAAAATAATTGGAATTATAATTTTAATTTAACCGATGAAGAAAGAGAAGCTCAAAGAAGCAGATTAAATGATATAGAATATAGAAAATGGAGAACAAAAACATATAAAAGAGATAATTATACTTGTCAAAAATGCTCTCAAAGAGGAGGAAAACTAAATGCTCACCATATAGAATCGTGGGGAAGTAATAAGAAATTAAGACTTAAAAAAAATAACGGAATTACGTTTTGTGAATATTGTCATAAAAATTTTCATAAGATGTATGGTTATAAAAATACTAATAAACAACAATTAAATAAATATTTATGTAAAGGAAAAAAATGAAGATATTAAAATTTATTGCAGGGTATATATGGTCTGCCATAAAAACAACAGAGCATAGATTAAGAGTTTTATTTAATATAATTGATTTAATAAATGCTTTAGATCCTCCTAATAAATGGAAACTATACAGAAGAGGACTAACTCATGATCTTAGTAAGTATAGATGGTCAGAAGCTTCTTATCTATCAGGAGTTATTTTTGATCTCAAAGGGTCTACATATGGATCAGATGAATATAAAAATATGTTAAAAAAGCTAAAACCTATGACAGATAATCATTACAAAAAGAACAGACATCATCCTGAGCATCACAAAAATGGTATGGCAGACATGACAGAAATATATAAACTGGAGATGATAGCAGACTGGCAAAGTGCCTGCAAACGTCACGGTAACGGTTGTATCTATAAATCAATAGAAATAAATCAAGAGAGGTTTGGCTATAGCGACGGAGATAAAGAATGGCTAATCTCTATGGCTAAGATTCTTGAATAATCCTTTTAGCTAGTTCTTTTTCTCTTTCTGACCATTTAAATTTTGGCAGAATGCTTTCTCTAAGATCAAAACCAAAACTTGTCTTACTTGTAATGATTATAGGAGGACTCTGAACTCTCTTAAAGACATTACCCCTTATCCTGTCACAAAGCCATCTTAGATCTTCTATAAACTCTTTTCCATTCATAGGATGAGTCTTATGAATTATAACTTCACTAACTCCTAATTTCTCAGCAAGTTCGTTATTGATATACCACTCCATAACATCACCCGCAGAGTATTTCTTAAAGTCTAAGAACTTTTGAATTAAAGCACAGTGATATCCTACCTTGATAGGATCAACCTGATCATTTTTTAGCTCAGCACTTGGCTGTATTTTGCCTTTATCAAATTCATAGTATCTATTAGGCAAGAGATTTTTAGATATAGGGCTTTTCCTAAACTTCCTATTTATATATCTTGCTATGTCATAAACTTCTGCCTTTGTAAGATCTCCTATAGGAGCAATAGCCCCTCCCCAATCTCCATATAAAGTGGCATAGCCTGTTGCAATCTCTACCTTATTTCCATTGCAAGGGAAGAAGCGTCCAAGCTCACCTGCTAAATTAGAGAGTATAGACGCTCCCCTGATCTTAGCCTGTATATTTTCTTGTGTAAGATCATTTACAGGATCAATTTTTGTTTTATCACTGCTTAATTTAAATTTAGCCAGCTCAATAGATTCCATATTGGCTTTAACTATTTTGTCAATAGGAGCAACTATGTAAGGTATTCCCAATACTCTTGCTATTTTTGCTGCCGCGTCCTTGGTTTTTTTAGAGTTATATTTACTCGGCATATTAACAGCTACTACGTTCTGTCTGCCAAGAGCATCTACAAGCATACATGCAACTACGGCACTGTCCACTCCACCACTTAGGCCGATGACATATTTTTCCAGACCAGTAACTTCAGACATATGCTGTATGCCTCTGATGATAGCTTGATATTTTCTTTCTATTGCGGCAGTTCTTTTTCTCTTTTTAGTTTCATAAGGTATTCTCTCATGATCAAAAACTAAAAGCTCTTCTTCATAGTTAGAGTTAGCAAGTATCTTTGCCCTGCCATCTTGCCCATATACAGTTGAGGCTCCATCAAACGTTAAGATATTCTTACCATTGTTCTGCGATCCAACACAATTAACATATGCGTAAGGAGGATATACATAATGCTCGTGGGTCTTTAAAACTTCTCCTGTCCCAGTGCAATCATAGGTATATTTTCTTTCTTTCCAATCAAAAAGATTCTTAACTCTTCTATCTCTTGAATTATTTTTCATATGAGTCCAAGGAGACGCAGAAAGATTAATAATTATATCTGAATCCTTAAGGCTCAGAGCGGGATTGTTTCGATAATCCTCGCACCACATATCCTCACACAACTGGACCCCAATTTTAAATTCTTCTCCATTAATTTCTGCAACAAAAGGAGATGAGACAGAAAAGGACGATGACAGATCCCAGTCTTTGTTTGTATAAAAGTATCTTTTATCATCAAAATATCTATAATTAGGAAGTAGAGTTTTTGGTTGTATTCCTGCTGGAATTACATTACTACGAGCCTCTCTTTTTAGAGGCTTTTTGTTGTAATATGCATAGGCTGCATTATATCTTATTTTTCTTCCATCGAAACCTCTTGCATTATAGATCATTAGTCCATCGCCAATGTTTTCTCTTTCTTCAAGATAAACATTGCCATAGATTATAACTATATCATCGCTAAGTTCTTGGATTTTCTGATTATAAGACATAAGCTCTCTACAGAACTCATCATTATTCCATAAATCACCTACAAAATAGCCTCCAACACACATCTCGCTAAATGCAATGATTTTCACATCTTGAGCCTTTGCCCAGCGAACATGTTTTTCGATTGTCTCAAAGTTGGCTTGAGGGTCACCTGCTTTAACGTCTATTTGTGCTAGTGCTATTTTCATACTGTTACCTATTATTTTTTTTGTTGTCTGGATTTTTCCGTTTTTCAAATTCATCTGTAACATGTCTCAGCAAATCACGTAACCAATGTTCAAAATGATCACTAAATCTTGAGGATAATACTCTATTTTAGCGTGTTTATTAGGAGTTATGATCTCTCCTTCAAACTTAAATTGCACTTTTATCTGCTCTCTAACAATCAATGCTCTTGCAGCATAGATAATATTTTCTGTGCTAACATTAATATCTTTTTCGAATTTAATTGCTTCCAGCACGAAATCTTCAGCTTTGTGATCAGGAACAGCTATCCCTAAAGGACTATATTCTATCGTAATCATTTTTTACTTCTTCTCCTTCTCTAATTATTTGCCACCATGATTTTATCTCAGAGTGATCTCCGCGCTCAAACCAAGTAATACTTTTATCTTTAGCCATCTCTATAGCTATCTCTACTCCTGTCATATTCATTTTATTTCTTCCTTAAATTTTTCTACAAATATAAATGTCCGTATTTTTCTTTCTTCTTATCTCATAGTTAAAATTATCCGTAAGGCCATCCTTGAAATCTCTTTCAGAAAGCCATTTAAACTGAGTTAGGTGAGGCGGATACCCTTCGCTTACCTGAACGTGATGGACGATGCAATCAGCTACAAGATAGCTTATTTCTGCAAAACTTCTGTTTTCAATCTTATATTCTTTAACCGTAGGTCTGTCCGAGGGCTTGGTATTAAAAGTATTAAAAATAAATACACTATCAGGATTCATCCACTCAGCAAGTTGCTTCATTAGTTTAGGCTTATACCAATAGTTAATACCTTGTCTGCAAAAGACTATATCAAAAGTAAGCTCTTTCAAAATACCGTGAAATCTTTCGTTGCCTTTTGAAAGATAAAGAAATTCCTCAATAGAATAATTTAAGATCGGCATATTATCTCTATTATGAAGATCGCTTGCAAGCATATCTTTTTCTTGATCAACCAGTAGTGCTTCTTCTGCTCCTCTTACCATAACTGCTTCTCTTGCGGCCGCACCATCTCCGCAACAAAGATCAAGGAAGAATTTGCCTTTATAATCTCCTGCAAGATCCATCATGTCACGCATATTTTCCAGATTGATATATTTTTCATACATTGCATGATAGTCATGATATTTTGGATATTTCATTTAAGCAATTCTCCATTTTTATTGTAGCTAAGAATACAACCATGACCTTCTATATTAAATGACGGCCCCGTTGCCTCGGTTCTGATACTATCTTTATCAGTTCCTGGTGTAGCATATTTCAACGTTTTAAGATCTCCTCTTTGATGATGAAAATGAAGAATCTGAGCAACATCATTCCATCTGTTAAAAATGTAATCAAACAGAGGAGCATTAAGAGAAGCTTTTACAATTGTGTCGGTGCAAACTTTTCTATCGTCATGGTCTACACAATGCACAAAAGCATAATTTTCCATCTCTTTTTTACCTCTGGCAGTTGTAACGAATTTCTTCCTGTCTCCTGCATAACAAACTGCTCCTGATCCAAACATATATCCTTCATCTGTCTCAAAAAAGTTGCATTTATGGCTGCAAAGAAGAGTGTTAAGATAATCTCTATTCTCTTCCATTTCTTCTGTTATCTTATCAGTTTTGGCCATTGCGGTAGAATAGTAATTTTCTTTCATTCTATCAATGATCCATTGAGCAACCTCGCTATTATGAATAGGATGGACACCTCTTTCTTTAGTAATAGCATATTTCTGCATAAGATCTTTTGCATCATTTGCAAAAACTGTTACTGCCTTAGATTCAAGAAGGACTCCATATGAAGCTCTGACCAGTTCGTAATGATCTACTCCTGAAAGAAGTTTATATCCAAATAGATGACACTTAGGATTGATCTTTTTAACTTCATCTATAACTCTTGGAGCTATTGTAAATTCGATAGGGATAGTATCTCCTGGCTTATAGTTGTGGCTAGGGAACTTACCCTCGATCTTATTTTTCGGGATAAGATTAGCAACAGCCGCACCAAGAACAATAGCATCCATTGTAGGAGCGAGTTTTTTAACTTTATCCATATAATCATCTATCCCATTATGATATATAACCGTGATCGGCCCAAGATCTTCCTCGTCAAGATTATTATTGTGAGGAACTTTTCCCTCTCTACTTGTTAGATAGAAAACTTTTAGCTCAAAATCCTCATCAATAGGATAACCATTATCACCATCATTAATAAAAGCAAGTCTATCAGCAAGATCTGCCATCAGCCCACCTTTAAATCTATTAGTGATCATCTTAACATCGTCAAGATAACCATGCACTGGGCCTCCGCTAATTAAAATCTTTTTAGTCATAATATAATACCTTTCTATTCTTTTTATAATTAAAACAGTATTATATCACTTTTTTCACTTTTGTCAAGAAAATTGTCGATGATAAAAGAGGGATATCAACGAAAATATAGAATATATAATTATTAGAATGCTTAACTGCCCATTAAAGTATTTTAGTAAAATATAGATCATATAATATAAGAGCAATTTCTTCTCCTTTAGGGCAGTTTAGGATTAGATTTTGCTCTTTTTTATTGGAGAGAAAATGATAAAAGATAATAAATTTTATGTTTATGCTTTATTAGATCCTAGAAAGCCAGGGGAATACGAATATAATGATATTTGTTTTCTATATGAGCCATTTTATATAGGAAAGGGGACAGGGAATAGGGCTAGGAGGCACTTAGGTAAAAGTAGATTAAAACCAAATACTCCTAAAAATCAAAAAATTAAAAAACTTCTCTTTTTAAATTTAAAACCAATCGAACAGATATTTATATATAGTTTACAAAATGATGAAGCTTTAAAATTAGAAATTAAAATGATAAAAACGATTGGCAGAAAAGATATAAATGATGGTGTGCTTACAAACACAACGGACGGAGGGGATGGAGGAATAGGTCACATCGTTAAGGAATCTACAAAAAGAAAAATTAGTAACTCGTTAAAAGGGCAAAATTTAGGCAGAAAGCTTACAGACGAATGGAAGAAAAATATTAAAGACAATAATGCTAAGTATTGGCAAGGAAGGCATCATAATCAAAAAACTATTGACAAAATAAAAAAATGGAGAAAAAGCCAAAACATGAGTTATAAGACCAAATCTTATAAACTGATTTCTCCTGATAGTTATATATTTATTGTTAAAGATGGGCTACAAAAATTTTGTGACGGCCATGGTCTAACAAGAAGTCATTTAATTAATGTGGCAAGAAATAGGCGTCTTCATCACAAGGGGTGGAAATGTGAATATTATACCCCTAATTGATTCTTCACAACCCATCTCATAAACTCCACTGCTTTTGGATCTCCGTTTTCTTTTCCTATTCCATCGTCGCCTAATTTTACAACAGGCATCCCATTTACCTCCCATAGCTTAATGACCATATTTAGAGCAGGACTATCTTTAAAGTCTCCCGTAAAGTGGGTACCAATGCCAAAGGAGCTTTTAATTTTATTACCACAATATCCTTTAATAGAAATAGCCTTATCTGTATCTAATCCATTAGAAAAAACTATAGCCTTCTCTTTAGGATCTATATCCATTAGTTTGTAATGCTTAGTCATTTTATCTGTAAACAAACGCTCACATCCAGAATCGTGTCTTACCGATTTATATAATGTCGAAAACTTTTTATTAAAATCTTTTAAAAACATATCGACAGTTATAGTGTCGCTTAGAGCTGTCCCAATTTCCAAATTAGGGAAGACCTTTAGCCAATTTTCCATTGCATAATAATTACAATGATTATAACTATTGGTTGCCTGTGCAGCTTGAGTTATTTCATGTGCTTGGCTCCCAAAACATTTTATTCCATATTTTTTCGCAAAATAAATATTACTAGTCCCAAGAAAGGTTGAATTACTATTATTCCTACTATAATCTGTAAATGCTTGCAGAACTATGTCTTGAGTTTTAAAACTCCTTCTACGCCTACTTCCCATTTCTACAAAATCACATCCTGCTTCGCTTAGTTTTCTTATTTTATCATAAGCTTTTTCGTACTGTCCATCCATTGTCCAATCTGTATCTATTAACTTAAAATACAACTCGCTAATTATACTCATTAGAACAACCTCAAATTTTATACGGTCAACCCACCTTCCATAAATTTCGAGTTCTAAATCATCCTCTTCTGACAGTCCGATAGAAACATTTAAAGGATTATATCTGAAATTCTTTAAATATTCAATATATCCAGGAGTTAAATACGGAAAGGTTTCTTTTATATGTATGTATTCTTCGTAAGTTAGCTGAAGATCTGCCAAACTATTAATTTGGCATTGAAGAGCAGAAAGGAATTCTTGATTGAAACGCTGATCTCCTCTATTTTTGAATTTATAACGGACAACAGTATGAGGAAAAAGCTCTAACGCATAATTCATCATTGTTATTTTATATTGGTCATCATCCAAAATGCTTGTGATTATAGGTATTGCCATCTTTTCTGCTCCATTATTAAGTATTATTAGTGATTATCTATTTATAGAGACTAAAAAATTTGTTGTCTGGATTTCTAAATCGTCCATAAATATATTTTGAGGATTATATCACAATCACTTTCCACTTTCAAGAAAAATATTTGAAAAGTGATAAAAATATATGTATCATTAAAATACGGATTATTAGAGTTAAATAAGGATAAGTATATGGAAAAGCAGAAGATAAGCAATTTAGATTTGTGGGAGAAGTTCCAAGAAGAGAAGATAGAACGCAAAAAAGATAAAATAAGACAAAAATTAGTAGAAGCATATTACCCTTTTGTCCAAAAGATATCTTACAAAGTGGCTGAGAACTTACAATGGAACGTGCAGCCAGATGAGTTAGCAAGTTATGGTCTAGACGGTCTTTACATAGCTATAGACAAGTTTTCTCTAGACAGAGGAGTAGATTTCCCCGCATACGCTAATAGAAGAATAAGTGGTTCTATGATTGATAATATAAGAAAAAATGATTTCGTACCCAGATCTGTAAGGATGAACCATAATCTGTTAGATAAAACAAGACAGGAAATGGAGACTACAGAAGGTAGGAAAGTAACAGAATATGAGATTATAGAAAAATTAGGAATAAGTCAGAAAGATTATCTTAGAAATATAAAAAAATATAGTCCACTAAATTTTATAAGCATAGAAGGCAGTGATATTTCAGATAGTAGTAAACAAGATAATTTTAAACAAGATTCTCTATCAGATCTTACAGATAAAAAATCTTCTACCCCAGATAGTAAGATCATAAGAAAAGAATTTATTTGTAAGCTGATTAGTAAGAACTTTTCTCTTCTTGAGCAAAAGATAATTTATTACTACTATTACGAAAATCTAACTATGGGAGAAATAGGTAGAAAGATTAATACATCAGAAAGTAGGATTAGTCAGATACATATGGACATTCTAAAACGTCTAAAAAACAAAATAGAAAGAAATCCTGAGTTCTTCGGAGATAATGTAGAAAATTTTATAAAGGATTGTAATGATCACGACCTTTTGTTCTAAACCCTGTTTTTGCTCGAGCGTGTATGTTATTATATAATAACATATATATCATAGTCCCTAGGGACTATTTACTAGGGACCTAGGACCTAGTTACCTAGTCCATTAGGACTATCGATATTATGAATATATCGATATCGAGATATTGTATGTAAGAAGACAGATTCGACAAGTAAAAAATAACAATTATAGGAAAAAAGTGAAAAAAAACATAGACAAGCAAGAAAAAGAAGGTTATAATGGGCTAAAAGTGGTATTAGGAAATATATGCTACCCAAAGTCAGAAGCTTTGATTATTCCAGCTAATGCAAAAGGAACCATGAATAGACATATCCCTGCCAGGATCGTAAAAGACGGTCTTACAGGGATTTCTAAAGAAGCTGAGGCTTTCGTTACGAAGAATAAGGTAGAAGTAGGTCAATGCTTTTCTACAGGCTCAGGTAGGCTTAGCAGGAGAGGGCTGAAGAAAATTTACCATGTCGTAATAAAACGTTTGCAAAGTGATTTCACTTCGATTCATATAGTGAACGATGGTTTAAAGTCTGCTTTAGACTTAGTAATCAAAGATGGAATGGCAAGTGTAGCAATTTGTGGATTAGGAATTCGGGACGGGAATCTCGATAAAAGAACAATAGCAAGAATAATCGTGGATAACTGTAAAAAATACAGTGACAAAATAGAAATTAAAATAATTGATGATAACGAAGAGTTTGTTAAAGAAGTTAAGAATTTAGTAAAGGAGTAACCAATGTCTTCAATAAATGAGCCAGTTTTAGTATTGAACAAAGTATGGATGCCTATTCGGGTGATACCAGCTATTAGAGCATTGACTCTGGTATTTGCAGGTAAAGCGTCCGCCATTGATACAACAACCAATGCTGATGGAGATATTAATTGGGGTGCTTATAACTGGGATCTATGGGCTGAACGTGATTCTGAAGGTGCTGAGCATGTTGTTACAACCACTAAGGCTATTATAAAAGTTCCTGAGATTATCGTTCTTTCTAAATATAATAAGGTTTTCAGGAAGCAGGTAAGGTTGACTAAGAGGAATATTAAGCTTCGTGATGGAAATAGATGTCAGTACACTGGTAAGAAGATGAAGGATTCAGAAGCTGATGTTGATCACGTTATTCCCCGTGCGCATGGCGGTCAGAACACTTGGGACAATATGGTTTTTTGCTCTAAAGAAGTTAATAGAATGAAAGCTGACAGAACTCCTGAGCAAGCAGGTTTGAAGTTAATTAAGAGACCCGCTAAGCCTCATGCTGATAAGTTCTTGGTTGATCCTAGAATAAAACATCCTGAATCATGGGATAAGTTCTTGAAGGTTAAGAGCTAATATGTCAAAAAGGTTGAGAAGGATCGAGAGAACTAAAAGGGTTGTTAGAAATAGGCCCAGTGCAGGTAAAAAGATCTCTCATGCTGCTCCTAGCAGAAGACCTTCTTTGAATCCTAAAGAATGGAATGGCAAAATGAAGGGCATTCCCTGTTTTATATTGGGGAATGCCCCTTCTTTAAAGAAGATGGATAATCTATATCTGCTTGACGATTATTTCACAGTTGGAATAAATCGAATATTCTTCAAATACGACCCTACAGTATTAATGTGGCAAGATCTAGCCCTTTGGTCACAAGAGAAGAAGCATGTCCTTAAATCAAAAGCTATAAAATATTGCAGAGAAGGGTCTGACACTCAGGGAGGATTTTATACTTTTAAACTGCATGGGAGAGATTCTCAATTATCCCATAGCACAAGAAAATTGTATGGAAGAGGGAGTAGCGGAGCGGTAGCATATCAATTTGTTCATGCCTTAGGCTGTGATCCTATCATCCTTGTGGGGATGGATTGCAGAAATGATAAAAAGACAGGAGATACTGATTTTTATGGGAATAATCCCATGCATAGATCTCATACTCTTCCTGCCTGTGTCAAAGGTTTAAAGTTCATAAGAGACAACTCTCATGGCAAAACTATTATAAATTGTTCCAAGAATAAAGTTTTTTCCGAAAAAATGTCGATAGAAGAAGCGGTTAAGACTTTAGGGGATAAAAAATATAGTAGAGAAGAGCTAGAAGCGCTTTTATTGGGTTGAAAAGTGATTATGTAATCTCTATTATACTTTTGTAATTTACAATAGTTAGTGGAGAGTTTTATGACAGAAGCCAGACAGACCTACAAATACGAAGATGCTTTTAAGCAGAGCGTCGAGTATTTTGGAGGTGAAGAGTTACCAGCAAAAGTATTTTTAGATAAGTATGCACTTCGTGACAATGACTTAAACCTTTTAGAAGCAACTCCTAATGACATGCACCATAGGTTAGCAAAGGAGTTTGCTAGGATTGAGTTAAAGAAATTTAAAAATCCTATGAACGAGGATGAAATATACCATTATTTTAAGAATTTTAAATATATCGTTCCTGGAGGCAGTGGGTTAAGTGGAATTGGTAATAAGCATAAATATGTAAGTCTTTCAAATTGTTTTGTAGGAAAATCTCCTTTAGATAGTTATTCTTCTATTTGCAAAACAGATGAAGAAATAGTTAGCATTTCTAAACGTAGAGGGGGTATTGGTTTTGATATTTCTAATTTAAGGCCATCGGGGACTCCTACTTCAAATGCTTCCAACACATCTACAGGTATCGTTCCTTTTTGTGAGAGATATTCTAATACAATAAGAGAAGTGGGGCAATGTTTACACGGCTCTACAATGATATTAACTTTTGATGGGCTAAAAACCATAGACAGTATAGAAAAAGGAGAACAAGTTTGGACTAAAGAAGGGTGGGTGTTGGTTAATAATATAGTTAATAATACTAAACCATGTGTAAAGGTTAAAACAAAACATGGAAAAGAAATCATTTGTAGTAAAGATCATATTTTTCATACTATTGAAGGGGAGAAATCCGTTAAAAAAATGAAAGTAGGAGATCCTATTACTCAGATCATAGGTCATGGATGGTATGGTGATAATCTCCTATTAAAACCTATTAAATATAAAAAACATAAATATAATAATTCAAATAGACTTGACGAAAGTGTAAATTTGCCAAAATCTATAGATGAAAATTTTGCATATTTTCTAGGTTATTCTTATGGAGACGGGGGGTTAGAAAGACAAAAGAACGGAGAATATCAAGCAATTGGCTTAGCATCAGCTAATGCATGGCCAGACATAAAAGATAAACTTATTAATACAATTAAAGAAACATTTAATTATGAAGCAAAAATAAAAAAAGTAAAGAATAGTCAACATGAGGTTATTAGGACTCATTCTAGATATTTGATAGAATTTTTAAAAATTAATAATATTTTAAAACAAAAAGCTGGACAATTAATTTTTCCTAAGATATTTTTTAATTTAAAAGAAGAAGTTGTGTTTTCATTTTTATCAGGGTATTTTGATGCAGATGGTTGTGTTTTAGTTTCAAAAAAATCTTACAAGTTTAGTTCTATAGATAAAGAATTTTTACTTGCTATTCAAACGGTATTAGCATCTTTTGGAATTGTTTCAAAGATTCATGAAACAAGTAGAGAGAAGTATGGATGGAATGACATTTATGATTTAACGATAAGTGGAAATAAATCTCAAGATATTTTTATAAAATTAATGAAGCAAAGTATAAAAGTTAAGACTTTGGGTAATTTTTCTAAAAAAAGAGATTATACAAAAACAATTTATACTGTTAGAGATTTTGCAACTATTTCTTCAAGGCATTCTTATTTGAATAGTAGTAACAAATATATAAGCTATTCATCTTCTCAGAGACTATTACAAGATCTTGATTTAGAAAAAGATATAAATTTATTACAAGACAATATATTATCTATTGAAGAGTATGATAATTCAAAAGATAATGATGTGTATGATTTATGTCTTGACAAAGAACATTTATTTTTTGCAAATGGATTATATGCTCATAACTCGGGAAGGCGCGGAGCCTTAATCCTCACTATCTCTGTTCATCATCCCGAAATAATTAATTTTATAACGATGAAGCAAGATCTACAAAAAATAAATGGAGCTAATATTTCTGTAAGACTGACAGATGAGTTTTTAAATGCTGTTGAAAAAAATGAAAAATATGAACAAAGGTGGCCAGTTGATTCTAAAGAGCCAACTATTTTAAATATGGTTGACGCAAAAGAAATTTGGGACGAAATTATAAAAAGCTCGTGGAAATCCGCGGAGCCAGGAATTCTCATGTGGAATAATATTATTAGAGAAAGCCCTGCTGATTGTTATCCTACATTTCAAACAACATCTACAAATCCATGCAGCGAGTTGCCATTGAGCGAACGAGATTCTTGTCGTCTTTTGTTATTAAATTTATATAGTTTTGTTGATGACCCTTTTACTAAAAAAGCAAAGTTTAATTTTGATAAATTTTACAAGTATACCCAAGTTGCTCAGAGATTCATGGATAACTTAATAGACATGGAAATAGAGAATATTGACAATATTATTAATAAAATAAAAGCAGATCCCGAACCAATAGAAATCAAGAGGGATGAGCTAAGTTTGTGGAAAAGCGTTAAGAAATCTTGTCAAGATGGAAGAAGGACAGGAACAGGACTAAATGCTATTGGAGATACTATAGCAGCTTGTGGCTACAAATATGGTTCTAAAAAAAGTATTAATTTAATTGATGAGATATTTAAAACTTTAAAATTAGGTTGTTATAGATCGTCAGTTGATATGGCTAAAGAAATTGGGGCGTTTAAAGTTTGGGATCATGAGTTAGAAAAGAATAATCCATTTTTGTTAAGAATAAAAGACGATGATGAAAAGTTGTGGAAAGATATGAAGAAATATGGCAGAAGGAATATTGGACTACTCACTATGGCCCCATCGGGATCTGTTTCAATTTTAACCCAAACTACTTCAGGTATAGAGCCTTTATTTCAAATATCATATATTCGTAGAAAAAAAATTAACATAAATGATGAGAATGTAAAAGTAGATTTTATAGATGATAGTGGTGATAGGTGGCAGAATTTCGAAGTCACTCATCCTAAAGTTAAAGTGTGGAAAGCTACATCTGGGGAAGAAGATATCTCTAAATCCCCATGGTATGGATGTTGTGCAGAAGATATAAACTGGGAAGAAAGGATAGATCTTCAGGCAAGAGCAAATAAAAATATTGATCATAGCATCTCTTCGACTTTAAATTTGCCTGAAAATGCGACTATTGAAGATATTTCTAAGATTTATAAAAATGCTTGGAAAAAAGGAGTGAAAGGGATTACTGTTTATCGTAAAAATTGTAGAACGGGAGTATTAATAGATAAAAATCAAGATGATAAAAATCATATTATTCAAAATAATGCTCCAAAAAGGCCTATAGAATTACCAGGAGATATTCATCATGTATCTGTTAAAGGGAATAAATATTTTGTTTTAGTCGGAGTTTTAAACGGTCACGAACCTTATGAAATATTTGCAGGGCATAAAGATATTGAGAAATTACCTAAGCAAGTGATTATTAAAAAGAAAAAAAGAAATACTTATTGTCTCATGGACACCAATACAAAAGAAGTATTATTAGAGGATATGTCAAAACATGTTACAGATGAAGAAGAAGCTCTAACTCGTATGATATCGTTAAGTTTAAGGCATGGGGCGGATATAAACTTTATTACTCATCAATTGGAAAAGACTAGTGGAGATATGTTAGGATTTGCTAAAGCGGTTAGTAGAGTATTAAAAAAATATATTTTAGAAGGATCGATGGTACATGGAGAAAATTGTCCTGATTGTGGAGGAGAATTAAGAAGGCAAGAAGGATGTCTTGCGTGTTCTTGCGGGTTCAGTAAATGTGGTTAAAATAAAGTTAATTAAATATTAGGAGAATTAAAATGGCATGGACACAAGAAGAGTTAAGTGAGATACAAACGTATCTTCAAATGTATGATAAAATGTTAGTATCTAGAAAGACGATTTGGGATAAATTGGGAATAGATGCTGATAAAGAGGAAAAAGAGTTAGAAAAAGATTTAGTATTTAGTAAAAAACTGTTCCCTATCAATGCAGAAATGGGAGGAACTATTCAGTGAATTTAGAGATAGAAGATAAGATCATTGAGCAGTGGCAAAAGTATCAAGTTCCAGTTAAAGTAATGAAATTAGATCCAAGAGCTACAATTCCTCAGTATCACACTGACGGAGCAGCAGCTTTTGATATGCATGCTATTGTTGATGAAGGACAGGTTATTAGGGTTAAAGCTAATTCCCAAAAAATTCTTTCTACAGGTTTAGCTATGGCTATTCCTATGGGATATGAGTTAAGGGTTAGTCCAAGAAGTGGTCAAGCTTTTAAACATAAAATCTCTATCAGGAACTCCCCTGGCATTTGTGACGCAGATTATCGTGGTGAGATAAAAGTTTGTTTTGTTAATAATGCTGATACTGATTTTATTATCAATCCTGGAGATAGGATATGTCAGGTCAAGTTATCAATAGCTCCTAGAGCAGCTTTTGAAGAGGTCGATGATCTGGACGAGACTGAGCGTGGAGAAGGTGGATTTGGTTCAACAGGCGTTTAATCGTAATTCTCTCCCTAAGCCCATAGTATTAATTTACTGTGGGCTTTTTTAAAGGACTTTCCGATATAAATATAAATATAAATATAAATATAAATATAAATATAAAGATAATCAAAATTTAAAGGGAAAATATGGCAACGAGCAATGGTCAAATAACAGCAGAACTATTTAAGTATAATACCCAAATACATTATATCTATCAGCCTACGGGGATAGGAGATTGGTTTAGGTGGAGGACAGACACATGGAAAACGTTTAATGATGCACAGGACGCTACTTATAATTCATTAGATGGAGTGTGGAGGGGTAATATTTATTCAGGCGGCCAATCTATCACTGCTGAGAGTGATTCAAACACAGGGCTTACAAGTGGTGGCACACTTTATAACTACAATCATTTAGGTTCTGGCACATTTGGAGATCATAGGACATTCATTGTTGCTAATCATGCTGTCAGCCCCAATAAATGCAGGATATGGTCACGGTATTTAAGTTCAAGAAGTGATGTGGCAATAGTCTTTTTAAATGGAGCGTCAGCAGAAATAAGCAGGGAAATTGTTGACACAGCACTTGGTACTGGGCTTGGCTATATCGAACCATCTTCTTGGTTTGATATACCTGATGGGACAGTTAGTGTTAAGATTACAAAAAACATAGATGATGGTAATTTTATTCAAATAGTAGGCATTGATTTTATTGACACAGCAACAGTCATTTCACCAGACACAGCAGGATCACTGATGTTTGATGGCATCCAAGATAGGTCTATTCGACAAATGACAGATGGTGATGCAGTTGCAGTATGCTTTGATGCTCAAATATCTACACTAAATCATAGTGTGTCAACATCAGAGTTTGGTTTGTTTTGGGCTATTGAAGATGGTAGTTTTGCTTCTGCTAATGCTATTGGTGGAAACTCTCATCAAGGTATTGTTATTGGAGCAGGTTCAATAACATGGGAAACGCAATCTGGAACAGGGGCAGTTGCAGCATGGAGCCCATCGGCAGGTGATAAGATTTTAGCAGATTATCTGATACTAAAACAAACTGGTTACACAGCGTACTTGCAATCATTAGGCACGACACAACTCGGCACATATACTGGCAAGATGATCTTTGATAATTCAGGATGTGTTTTTGAGAACTTAATTACAGCTACGGTTATCTCTGATTTATTTGTTATGTATAATAGCATGTGTCCATTGCCAGTCACGGCAAATAGGATTTATTTTGAGGGTGAAGATGATATACGCACCGCTAGCACGTCAACACTGCAAAGCTCTACAAAATCACAGACCGTAAGTGTTTGGGACGCAGTAACTAAAACTCTGTATGAGATGAAAAATTACAATCCCGAAGATAACCACAACTATTACATAGATGCCGTCACTGGTGATACCGCAGCCCCAAGGGTTGCCTATGTTCCAGCAGGTGGAGGCATTGGTGCTACTAGAAAAATGTACATGAATAAATATAGAACAGAAATAGGCAATGTTGAAAATGAGCGATTACAAATTGGTGAATCAATTGGTAGCAAATGGAAGCTGTCTCTTAGGGATATTTCACTAGACCAAGAATCAATAGTTATAGATGAGAGATTAAATAGAAAGCAATTTGGATTTTAATATAATAAAAATTTATAAATATAAAGGTGCAATATGGCAATAAAACAACAAGCATATAATATAATGTTAGAATTATTCGATGGATTAACAGGGGCTAAGTGGGTTGATATTAATCCATCTTCTTCTATTTTAGAAGAAATAAATGTAGACATATATCAAGATGGAGATTTTGTTAAAACTAGAAATCCAGATGGTAGAATATCAGATAATTTAATTATAATTAATTTAAGTGGAGGTTTAGGAGGAGAAACAGATGCTAATAGCATTTTTCTAGAATTTACTTACACTGGAGTAGAAGATATAACTATTCCATCTATTCAAATATTATTAGACCCTATTATATTAGATACTCTAGATAGTATTAAATCTCAAACTGATCAATTAGATTTTGTTAATCCTAACCCTTCGACAGGGAAAGGAGAGGTTATCTCTAATGTTAATAACAACACAGATAAAACAGGATATTCTCTTTCTCCTACAGGTCTTGATAATATCTCTGCTACTGAACCATCTGGTAGAGCATCTACATTTAGAGAGATGATAGTCCAGACATGGATGAGATTCTTTAATAAAGTAGATAAAAATGCAACTCAGATTAAAGTTTATGATGATAGTGGAACCGTGAATACAACTCAAACTCATACTACCGCTGGAAGCACAACTACAATAGAAGAAGCTTCATAGTATTAATAGTTTAAAAGATTTAAGCCTGTAGTATTAATTTGCTATGGGCTTTTTTATTTTAAAAAGGAAAAACCCCTAAAAAAGACGAATAATATAAAGGAGTATAGTTAAATAAAGGTCATAATTTGTCAATAACAAAAGATAATTTTGTAGTAGTATATGTGTGGGGGAATTTAGATAGTGAGGATTTTGCTAACTATTATATCAATATACATGATATGGTGACTGTTAATAATAATCCGTCAGTGACTAGCGGGACTACTTCTAATGGGATATATTGGCAAGTAGATGGTCAAAAAATAGGGATACAAACCACTATTACTTCAGAGATAGTAACAGAATCACAATTTTTAATTAATATAGAAGAGCCTTTATCAGAAGCATTAAACACACAAGAATTGCAAGACAGGAATGTATGGGGAATTATTTTAGGATATAAAATACCAGGAGGGTTTTATGATGGAGATAATCCTAGCGGGATACCAAGTAATATAATATATTCTGCAACTTCTCGCATATCTAGAATCTATCATAATTTTTCCCCAAAAACTCCTAATAAATTATATGGAAGACAGGTCTTTAAGAGATTTAATCAGGATGATGCAGATATATCTTTAATAGTTTCAAGAATTGATGGACCAAATATCCAATTCGCTAAAAACATAGTGGATAAGGCGGTAGATTTAAATCAGCAAATATTTGCTAATGGAACTTTTTACATTGATCCTTATTCTGATCGAGCCACGACAGGAGCAGCATCATATACTAATTTAATGTTAGATTTCAAAGATAATTTACTTCCTACTCTTAATTTAAAACAGTGGGAAACTTCTTTTCAAGATCCATATATAGATTCTACTATACCTTTTGTAGAAAATGATTCTTTTGTTTGGTCTTGGTTCGCTGATAGGGCTACTACTTCATTTTTCCAGTTTAGTAATGCTCTTAGGATATTCTTTTACAACGCTGATTATGACGGAGCGGCAGAAGTTAGGAGTGATACGGGGAAGAGATGGTCTTATCTCGCATTAAATGCAGGATATGTGGCGACAGCAGGAGCAATGTCTGATCCATCTATTGCAGGATTTTTAGATCCTAATTCTTTCTTCTATTCTTTGTTGAGAGGAGCATCTATAGGAGAGGCTTTCTATTTTAGTATTCCTCATTTGGATTGGACTGTAACTTTGTTCGGAGATCCTCTAACGTTTTGTGCTTTTCCAGGAGTGGAGGTTTTGGATGAAGAGGTTATTAATGAGCATGTAGTATGGGAAATAAACTCAAAAGATTTAGCAAGAACAGCAGCTAATCTATATAGGAAAGAACAAGAGTTAACTCAGGCTACTTATGAAGTGGTAGGTTTAACCACATTAGAATCAGGAGATGCGGAAGATACAATAGATATAGCAGATATATTAGCTCTTGCTCCACCATTTGATGATATTATTTCTGCCTTTGAGTTTGATGATATTGCATCTCTTATTTTATTATATCCCATGAATGATTTGCTGGTTAACAATAAAGAATGGAGAGGTCAAATAAAGCAACTTGTAAATAAATTGTTTGATATGCCTTCTTTTCGATACACTGCTGGTGATGAATCTGTCCAGGCTCCTCTTCTTAATGATTATTTAACAGAGCAAGGATTTAGAGTCAGTAGGATACTGGCAGGCATAACTACAGAGTCTAAGCCAGTAGAGGATGATAATTTATATGATGAAGGATGGTGGGAATTTGAGTTTGTCCTTCAGGATGACAATCCTACAGAATTTACAAACTATCATTTCTTATTAGACGTTGCTAGTGATGAAAACTTTGAAAATATTCTTGTTAGCAGAGATAGTCTAGGAGTAAAAAATTGGACATATGAAAAAGAAAAAGAAACTTTTGTAGATTTGACATTCAGCGGAGTTTCGTCAAGCTACATAGAAAGGAAAGTTAGATATGAAAGTAGGCTCGATACTCTTATAGGAATAAATGAATATTTGAATAGAGGGCAAACTTATTATTTTAGAATTACACAATATAATTTAGAAACTCTTGATCAATATGAACAGAGAGTTTTCACAGATATAATTTATACATAGAGATATAAAAATGAATTTAGCGAATATATATAAGCCTTTATCAGATTTCATAAACGATTCATGGGCAAGGGGAGAGAGCTTAGCTTTTTATGTTGATAAGATGGCTATTGATCTCGCCAGCTCAGAAATAGATTCTGAAGATATTAACAGAAAAAGGTTGGAGAGTGTAATCAGCTCAACATCTGTATTATTAAATAACAGACATGTCGATTTTACTGCCCAATTGTTGAAATTTATTTTTGTGTTGCAGAAATATGTAACAGATAATTACACTTCAGTTAATGATTTTCTTAGCGATAATGGCATTCAGGTTAAGCCTAAATTCGCTGAGATGTCTGATACAGTTGGATTCCCAATAGGGTCATCTAACGTTGAAGGTGTATCATAAGGAGAAAAAATGGCTAAAGTAAAACAAAAATCTGTGGGAGATTTAATTAATGAGATACAATCTGATCTTGCAGAGACTACAAAAAGAGATATTCCAGACATTGTAACATTCGTGGAATCAGCAGAGTGGTTGGGGCTATCAGAGAGGGAGAACAATCCTATTGATTTATTCCCGATGCAAAAAATAATGTTGAAAACATTTTACAGGGGGACTATTGGTAATGAGAATTTAGAGCTAACAGAGTTAGAATTACAAGTTCTTGAAGATACTGGACTGACGGATGATGATAAAGGAAATGTTGTTGGCAAGTATTATAGTGGAAATTTATTTAGAGAATTAGTTTTAGTGTGGGGTAGACGATCAGGAAAAGACTTTATTGTTTCTATTATAGCTCTATACGAGGCAATGAAATTATTAGAATGTGAGGGAGGAGACCCTTATGCAATGTATGGTCTTTCTTCAGCAACGCCTATTAATATCCTTACAGTTGCCAACTCTAAGGCACAGTCGAATATTGCTTTCTCAGAGATTAGAGAAAAATTATTATACAGTCCTTATTTTAAGGACAAATATACTAAGGAAAGTATTTCTGCTGGAGCTTTTTATCTTTTAACTCCTCAAGATAAAAAAGATAATAAGGTTTTTAAAGAAAAAGGCTTACCTCAGAAAAAAGGTTCTATCGGAATCGTTGTTGGTCATAGTAACTCAGATACACTTCTTGGTATGGGTTGTATCGTTCTTATTCTTGATGAGGTTGCATCCTATAAGAATACAGGTGGATCTTCATCTGGTGATCGTATTTACGCGGCTCTTACTCCTACAGTCCAAACTTATGTTAGGAAGACATATGTTAAGGATGAGAATGGCAAGTTCGTAATGAATAAACATGGTCAGAAAACTATTCATGAAAGAATTTATGATGGTAAAATAATTAGTATTTCATCTCCAAGAGCGAAAGAAGGAAAGTTCTACGAGTTATTTAATAAAGCTCCGACTGTTGGCACTCGTTTAGCTATGAGGGTTGCAACATGGAATATCAACCCTTATCACACAAGGGAATCTTTAAGAACTGACAATAATACTATGTCAGAGACTGAATTTAATATGGAATTTGGTGCTGAGTTTAGTGGAACAGGTCTTGAAAGCTTTTTCACAGAGGATCAGATCAAACCATGTTTTTATGGTCATAATTTGCAAAATGTAACTATGGGTTCTCCAGGAAAAGTTTATTTTGTTCATTTAGACCCTGCAACATCTAGTCACAATTACGCTTTGGTTGTGTTGCATAAAGAGTATTATCTTAATGCCAAAACTCATAAAGCAGATTTTAGAATAGTGGTTGATCACATAAAAGTTTGGGCACCTATTAATGGAGCTATTAACCCTAATGAGGTTATGGCATACGTTATTGGATTAAAGAGGAAATTCCATATTGGGCTAATCACTTATGATGCTTTTACTTCTCAGGAAAGTATTTTAAAAATGAGAAAAGCAGGCATACCTAACAAAGAAACAAAATTCTTACCAACTTATAAATTTACTATTTATAAGGAATTAGAAAATCTTGTAAATACTGGCAGATTGTTTATCCCTCATGATCATTTATTATATCAGGAAATGATTGAGCTTCAAAGGAAGTTTACTCCTACAGGTTTTAAAGTTATGCCTAAGCAAGATGGAGATGGCGTAAAGAGTGATGATGTTGTCGATTGTTTAGCAGGAGCTTGTTATGTAGCAGTTGAGAAGCAAATGAGCAAGTTGCCACATGCAAAGTTAGCTAATTTGGGCAATCCTAGTGGGAATAGTGTTGTTTGGAGGAATATGCAAGGAGGAGTGTACGGAGTAGGGTCTGGAGGCCAGGTAGCAGGAGCTTTAGAGAGAAGGTCAAGATTATATAATAATCTTAATAATTTTGGAAAGAAGTATAGTAGATAAAAAAAGGATTTTTCAAATTATTTTTTAATATAGAAATGACTATAAATATATATGAGGATTTAAATAATGAAAAAAATATTTAATTTAAAAAAGTTAGCAGCAGCTGGAGACTATGTTATCGGAGAGAAGAGTCTACAAGAAAACAGAGAGAAGATGGGGCTATCTACCGATCAGCAACAGGTGGCTAGTAAGAACATTAATCTCAGTTTGCCAGTTAAAAACAAAGACAACACCGTTCCTTTTAATGTTCAATTAAATAGGGAAAGAAAAAACGCCGAAGCAGAACCTTCTATTACAGAAGACCATATGGACAAAAAAGAAGTGGACTTTAAATCTAAAGATAAGGTTCAAGTTATGGATATTAATCTTGAATCTCAAAAGTTTGATACCGAAAAGACAGAAGCATTTAAAAAAGCTGAGGAATCAAAAGACACAGCTTTTTGGGATAAGTATGTTGGAGTTCAGTTAGAGGGAGAAGGACAGCCAACTAAGGTTAAGAACAATATCCCTGCTTCTGCTAGCCAATTACAAAACAATCCCGCAAGATTTAATGGGAAAAAGTCTGATAGGATGGTTATGGCAGCGGTAAAGGATGCTGATGCTATGTTATTTCATATTTATGCGAGATCATCAAAAGCGGGAAGAGGTCTTACTGATGATGAGCAACAGCAGGTAACAGATATTACAGCGGGCAGGGTAAGAATCTTGGCAGAAGGTATTCAGATGGTTCCTCCTATTAAAAGATGTTTAGAATATGGTGGTAAGAAAAAAGATCCTATCATTAAGCAAGAGGGTGGGGTAGTAAGAGTTTATGATAATGGTCAACCTATTGATGAGTTTAAAAGTTGTGATGAAGCCAGATCTAATTACCCAGAAGGAGATATGGAGTAATGCCTAACTGGTTTTCAAAAACAGCTAGAATGAGGGGTGGGACAATTCCTATTATGGAGGAATATTCCAGAGGTCTACGTCCTGACACAGAGCAACACAAAGAGGATAATGATAGCTTAACTAGACCAGCAGGAGAATTTGGAGGCAATAAAAGGCCTGGTTATCCTAAAGGCATTAGTCAAGAATCTGACATTGAAGAAACTTCTGATTTTGAAAAGATTCATGGTGAAATTCCAGGCGAAGCTGTTTTAATGGATGATGGAGGAGATTCCCATGAGGGTTTAGGAGATAGATTTGTAGCTCGTGGAGAGGGGAATGAGGACGTTGATGTTTTACCTATAGGCTCAGATGAGGAATCAGTAAGATTAGATAAGGGAACTGTAGGCCCTCATAGTATGCAGAAAAATAGGGGAAATGTTTTTAATAGGATAAGAGATAAATCTAAGATTAAAGGATTAAGACTTTAAGCTTTTTAAATAAATGAGATAAAAGCCACTAATATTAGGTTATCAGTGGCTTTTTTATTATAAAAATGGAAAAAAACCGATAGATATATAGATTAATATGTTGTCTAAACAAGGAGAAATTGATGATTTTTAAAGTGTCTGAAAAATTTAAGGGTAGCATCGTATTGCCTACATTGGATAAGGCTATTTGGGCTAATATGACTGTCTCTATTAGTGGTAACGCTTTGTATGCAGGTGATATTAAAAGCGCTATAGATAATGGGATATTAATTCCTGCTGATAAGAATTTTAATAAGAAAGCTAATCAGAAAAGTAGCAACGTGATTATTACCAATAATACTGATAGGCTTTTGATTTTAGAAGGTAAAAGGTTAATTCCAAATGGTTCTTTGCCATTTACTAAAGATGAGGCAGATAGATCTGCTGTTTTGTCGGCAGAAAGCATGGGATATATTACTATTGTGTCTGACGAAAAACCAGTTGCTAAGAAAAAGGTTAAGAAGACTACTAAGAAAGTTGCGGCTAAAAATAAGAAAGCTAAGAAAGCTAAAAAGGCTAAAAAAAAAGTAGTTGAGATCGTAGATAAATATGTAATTCCCGAAACAGGAGAAGATAGAGATGTAACTCCTAAAGCTTGGAATTTTAGGACAGGAGATATGGAAGTAGCTCAGGTAGTTCCAAAGTCAGAAATACCTATTATCGTAGCAGATGATGATCCTGAAGACATAGAATTTGTTGATCCAGAGGAAGAAGCTCTCGAAGCAATGCCTATAAAGAAAATAAAAACTAAAAAGAAAAAGAAGGCTACAAAAAAAGCGGCCAAGAAGAAAACAAAAAAAAAGGTATTGAAGGCTAAAAAGAGGAAAGTAAAGTCATTAGAGCCTGTGGGAGAAAAAAGACTCCCTAAGACCGCTATGGATGCTGCTATAGAGTTAGATAGCAGAGGAAAACCTATTGGAGAAGGTGGTTCAGATCATTTAAAACATTTGATTGACCTTGAAGATTCTCATGAAGATGTTGGTTTTGCCGATGATGAGCAAGCTCTAAAGAGATATAACAACAGAACAGATATGGGCTAATCTTAATGGATACATGGACATTATTGAGAAAAGAATTAAGTTATTATGGTATTAAGCTTATAGATAATAAGAAATGCCAGATAGGCGGAGATGATGGAAGTGTTAAAATCATAGGCGTTATAAAAGCTGTCCGTTTGATGAATTCTCATGCTATGCAGCAAAAGCAATTATTATTATCTTTATGGGAAGAAGTTGTAGAAACTCTCCAAGAGTCAGATCCTTCCTTAGATATTATAGATAATAATATGACAAGTTTATTTGTATTTTCACTAAAGGATATGATCAAGTATCTTCTTTGTTTTGATAATATAGAAAAATCTAAATATTATATGACAGTTTCTCAAGCATTAGCTAGAGATGTTAAATATTTTAATAAGCAACAGGTTTATTATGTCCCAGATTTAAAAATTTCTATTGATTGGATTAGTAGGAATATAAGTAAATTATTATATATTGCTAATTTGTTATCTTTAGCTTCTATGGGAAAAAATAGAGTTTCTAAGTTGGAGATAAAGACAGCAAAAGGAATTGCTGGGCCTTGGTCTCGTTTGAATCTGCCTATGGAGGAAAGAGTTTTTCCTTTTGGATTTGGATTAAGAGCAAGAGAGAAGGGAAAACAGAAGCAAAGGAGATATACGAAGGGTTTAGAAAATTATAATAATGGGGAAGTAGGGGAAGGTCATTATTGGAGAGAATTACGTAATGAACCTTTCACTTGGGCAGATAGAGATTCAGAAGATCCATATCCAAGCAGAAAGCAGTTAAGTGGCAGAGGATAATGAAGATAATCGAAACAATTAGATATGCTTCTTCTAAAGGCCCTAAAATGGGAACTTTAAAGAAGAATAAAAAAGCTCTATCAGACGAGGAAAGAAAAGAGGTCATGGATCGAGGAGCTACATGGCATCATGGCCCTAATGGAGAGGAGACTCCTGCTGTGTGGAAGGCAGAAGTAGATGGCAAAATGTGGTATGTTTGTAATACCCATAGGGCTTATGCCTGTAAACCTACTTTAAAGGGAGCAATAAAAGAATACGATTTTATAGAGACAACATCGTGAAAATAATTATTTCTAAAAAATATAGTAAGATAGCAGCAAAAAGAGGGACTTTTAAATATAAGTGTGATGATTGTGGAGAGTTTACATTTTTAGCACCAAGAGACAAAAATAGATCTGCTATTCCAAGATGTCGTTTTTGTGGATCTACTTGGATAGACCCTATTACAGAACACGCTACAGAAAGAGTTCAAGAAGGTCGAGGTGGCTATGTTGAAAGAATGGAATTAATGAAAGAGAAACAAAATTTTAATAATTGCCAATGATAAGGAAATATAAAATGAATAAGTACGGGCAATCATCAATATGGGACAGTTTAATAGACATTATGCCAGAGTTCGCAGACAAGATTCGTAACAGTCCTGCTTATGTAGATCCGATCGCGGCTAAATCTTTATATAATATATGGAGAACAGGTGAAGAAAAGAAAGCAGAGAAAGTTTTCAAAAAACCTGTAATATTAGGCACAGAAGAGATAAGCAGGATGAGTGAGGCAGGACTTATCAAAGCTATTGGAGATAATATAGAAATCACAGAAAAAGGTTCAAAAGTGATTAATGTTATGATATTGGGTGATGAGAGGTCTATTTTTGAAGATGATGGGACTAACGTAGAATACAATGTGGCTCTTAATAATACTAAGGGTATAAAAACCGCTAAACAGTTAAGGATAGCGTCTAGTTGGTGGAATAGGTTTGGAAAATAAAGGAAGAAATCATGGTAGAAATATCTGTTCTATTAAGGATCAAGGATGAGCCATCGAAAGAAAAAATTAATGAAGAACTTAATTGGTATGATACTATTAAGCAAGAAATGTTAGTTTTCCATGGTGGTAAATTATCATTTAGATATCAAGAAGATCCTTATTTGGTAAAGCTAGGAGCAGAAGAGAGACAGAGAAGAGGCATTAAAAGCATTTATAGAATGTTGCCTCAAGTAGAGGATCTTGTAGTTAATAATTATTTTAACATGGTTAAAGATTCAAATAGAAAAGAGATTGAGAGTTGGTTTTGCAATTATAATATTTATCACGATTCAGACATTGAAGATATTACTGGTGAAAGTATTATTTTTAATGTTCCAGATAATGAGCAAGAAGAATTTTGTGATGAATTAGATAGGCATGGTTTTGAATATGAGTAGAGGTGAGAAAAATATAATATTGGTAGTGCTATTATTTTTATTCCTGTTTGCATATGGTAATGATTGTTGGGCGGGCTTTGCAGGGCCTATTCAAACTATAGAAATAATTCAGCCAGAGCCAGATATCGGTTTTGAAATATGGAAATGGTCAACAGGTGTCTCTACTGTAGTCATCGGAGTATGGCTTACATATTATCTTAATAATAAGAAAAAGAAAAATAATGATTAAACACTATTTAAATGTGGATATAGCTGATACTCCTAGTAAGCATCAAAGAGGTTTGATGTATAGAAAGAAACTAGGAGAAGATGATGGTATGCTATTTAAGTTTAGAAGTCCTCAGAATTTAAAGTTCTGGGGATTAAACACATATATACCTTTAGCAATTGCCTTTGTTTCGCCAGAAAATGAAATTGTAAAAATATCATATATCAGTCCTTGTTCGACTAAATTTGTCGATAGTGATATAGATTGTAATATGGCAATAGAAGCCAATTATGATTTTTTTAGTAAAAATAATATT
>SDBT01003084.1_pt1 | contig 28958 bp, 31 predicted proteins | sample 2277101 | NCBI WGS metagenome assembly SDBT01 (sample SAMN10404973, study PRJNA504765) | marine sediment metagenome | isolation source: marine sediment core GS10_PC15, 103 cmbsf | place: Arctic Ocean: Southern Knipovich Ridge | collected 2010
GATTTTTGGGGATTCAACATCTTTAAATGACACAAGATTGGAAGACAATTTTAAGACATTTTTACTATCAGATGGTGAGTCCACAGATGTTGGTACTTCTTTTTTAACTGATGCTAGTAGGTTTTTTCTTATAGATCAATTTAAGTTTCAGACTTTAATTGATTCTTCAGGAGCGCAATTTAAGATTATATCTAATGACAAAGATACCTTAACACTTGAAAGCGGCACCCCTGTTTTGGGTGACTATCAAATAGTAGAAAGATTAGAAGGTTATTATGTTAATCCAAATATAGACCAAGCTTCAACTTTTTTAATTATTTCAAATGATGCTAATTCAGTTTCGGTTGCTTCTGGTCTATCTGAAGTGGCAGTAATTACAGACTCTTATGAGATTTTTAGATTCGAGACTAATAAATTTGATACAGATGCACATGAGGGAACAGAGACTTCTGGTACTGCCACTGACACAACTTTTGCGGATACTACTAGTATTGGTTTTGGGAATGGTTTCTTCAATGGTTTTGTTGTAATTTTTCAAGAGGGTCCTGCTGCAAATATTCCAGTCACAGTTACAAGTTTCGCAGATATCACGGGAACTTTTACTATAGACTCCTTGGGAACAGGAAATGAACCTTTGGCTGGAAATAGATTTGTAGTTGCTCCTAAGTTTATTTTAGGTAAAAGAACCACGGTATCTGCTATACCTACTCCTACCACCACTGATTTTTCTGGAGAAGCTCTAGGTGGAGAAGGTGACGGGTTTTATATTGGTCATGTAGTGAATTTTTTAGGTGGGACTAATGAGGGTCTAAGCAGAAAAGTAACCGCCTATGATGATACCGGTTTAGATGTTTTAACTACAAATGATTTTCCATTAGCTCCTGCTGCTGGCGATGAATTTCATCTTGCTAAAGAGTATCAGACAGATGATCAAACGGTAACTTTTGCAATTATCTCTACTGATGTTAGTTCTGCAGATATATATCTTTTCCAGGCATCCGAATTAGTTGGAGATTTAACTCCTCGAAGAAATCAGATACTTGAATTGAATTCTGAAGATCTAAAAGTAATAGTTACGGGTGGTTCATAAAATGGCATTCGTTCTAACCTTTACATCTAATACTGGTAGTTTTCCTAGCACTGTTGATCTTGCATGGACTTTAGATTCGGATCTAGAACCTACAGAAGAGATACAAATTAGACGAGCTGAGTCAATTTATCCGTTACCTGATGAAGGTGAGTTAATCTTTAACACTACTGATTCCAACGTGTTGACATTTACTGATAGAACTTTAAGTACAGATGAACCACGTTATTATTATTATGCTGTTTATGTATTTGATTCTGCTACTACTGAGTTCACAGAACAGACTCCAGACACCCGAGATAGGTCTTTGGGTTACATATTTAAGGGTGAGGGAGAGCGATTATTTAATCAACTGCCTGCTGAGATTCAAGATAATGATTTCTTTTTTGGAAACCATCTAAAGAAACTCTTTGAAGTTATTGGAAATATTGGAGATTATTATAGATGTAGAGCTCAGGCTCATGGATTTTGGAGACGGCCAGAGATACAGGATGAAAGACTTCTAGATTTTTATTCTGAGATGTTTGGATTCGCCCCTGAACGTGGGTTTGATCTCAGAGTTCTTAGAAACCTTGCGATGGGTCTGATTGCAGTTTATAAGAAAAAGGGTACTTGCCAAGGTTTAGTAGATTTCACAAAGATATTCACTACTTGGGATAGTATCTGTGATGATACTGTGGATTTGTCATTTAAAACATGGGATGGGGGTTCTCAAAGAAACCTTTCATTTTTGACGGGAGTTGGTCCAGGTAAGGCTTTGGATACCAATGCAAATTTACCCATAAATGTTTTTACGAATGGAAAATTTGTTGACCCAGAGGATGATCCATTCTATACTATTCTAGGTAATGACGAAACCAGCGTTACTTTTAGTTTTAAAACTCCTCCATTTAGACGATTAGATGGAACTGATGGTGAAGGAACTACTCAAACTGTTTTTGAAGACACTACCCAAACCTGGATAGTTGATGAATGGAGGGGGTTTAGATTATTCATTGACTCATTCTCTTCTACTGAGTACTTTGTTATAGTTAGCAATACAAGTGATACATTGATTTTAAACCCTCTTTTTACAAATTTTGGTACTCCATTGGTATTCCAACAAGTTGGTATTGATACTGTTGCACCGTTACCAACGGCTTATAGAATTGAACCTGAATATTATGTACAAAATGGTAGACATAGTTTGCTTTTTGATAATACAGTTCCTGATGGGTTTAGGGGGTTGACTAAAGATCCGGCACATTTTTTGTTCGGGGGATCAAGAAGTTTATTGTCATTAGGACCATTTGCAGAACAATCTCTGATTTTGATCATACAGGGACAGGCTGAATTTGTTGGAAGATCTACAGATTTAACAGTATCTGTATTAGAAGATTTGACTATTGATTTTGGGGCAATAGATAGCTTAGTAGGATTGAGGTTAAATCCTAACATTTTACAGTCCCAAGATTTTGAAATTATTTCTAATACATCTACTACTATAACGGTACAAGGGAATCTATTATCAGTAGCTGCTGTAGGAACTAATTATTTTGTGATAGATGAATTTAATGCTATAAAAGCAAAACGATTACGACAAGTTATCCCTGAATTTGTCCCTTATTACGCGAATACATTCTTATTTTTTGAGCCTAAATAAAAGTATCTAGGAGAATTATAAATGGCAGATATAACGAAAGATATATTTGATTTAACAAAACAACGACAAAAGGTTCTTTACCAAAGAGGTAGAGATGTGGCGGATTTCGAATTAAACGAAGCTCAAGATATTCAACGAGTACAGAGAAGAAAAACTTTCGAATCTTTATTTGGTAGTGGATTTGTTGGAATTGGATTTCAAATAATACCGGTAGTTAGTTCAAATGAAATTAATATTGGGGCTGGAGTAGGATTAATACAGGGAGAATATGTTGAGAATTTCTCGACTATTGTTATTTCAGGATTAACTACACCCTCTGGAAGTGATCGAACAGATATTGTTTATTTAGAAGTTAGAGAAGTTGAGAGAGATTCAATTCAAGATCCGGATATCTTAGCAGGAGGCATAGGTGAAACTGCTAGAAGAATTCGAATAGAGTTTGAAGTCAAAGTTGATGAGGGGTCTATTATTCTTCCCCCAACTACTGGAGAACTTCATGATGGTGGTATACATAGAGAATTACTTGGTTTTATAAACCGATTAGATGGTGTTGCTACTATTGATCTTGCTCAACTTTCTGATTCTAGAACTATCCTTGGTCAAGCTTTTAGAGATGAAGATAAGAGTTTGGAACTTATTGGTGGTGGAGAAGTTAAATATACTGAGTCCACTGGTCGTGTAGATTTAGACGAAACCTCACTAGGTGGGGGAGTTGGTGGCGTAGGTAATATAATTATTGCACAACCGTCAACTGCAGGCAATGCTATAATTGATGTCGATGATTCAAATAACAATCCTTTTTTTCTAGCGAACTCAGAGGATCTAGCTTATGTAGTTTTAGATAGGGATGCAGCAAGTGATTATAATGTTACTATTCAAACTGCTACTGCAAGTACTTTACCGAATAGTCCCAATACTTTTTTGATTGCCATTAGAAATATTGATGATAAATTATATTTTAATGACGGTAGTTGTTGGTCTGATGGTCAGCAACACTTAATTAGAATTGCTCCTTTTACCGGACAAATTCAAGATGCTGATGTAGCTGCAAATGCTGATATCCAAGGAACAAAACTTTTAGACGGTTCAATGCCGTTTGATAAAATTGATGATAGTTCTCCTATTGATCCTGTAGGGGTAGATAATAGTGGATTATATAAATGGAATACCACATCTATTTCCACCAATACTACAATCATCGATACTGATGACAATTTTACCATGCTTGTTGATAACTCTGGAGGTCCGGTAGAAGTTACATTGCCCAATCCTGCTTTGGGGCAAAGAGTAGTTAAAGTTAAAATTACTAGTGATGCTCAAAATGATGTAACTATTAAAAGAAATAGTACAGAACTTATAGATGGAGTTGCATCAGATAAAGTTTTTAATACCCCCTTTGGTTGTATAACATTCATTACTGATCTTACTGATTGGTTTGTTATTGATGACTATATTGGAGATGATAGATTATCACACGCTATGTCTATACGAACAGCTACCCTCGGATCTATCGGTGCTAATACTACAGTTCAGTTTAATTTTACTAATATTTTTGAAAGGATGGGAACTTATATTTCTGGTTCTACTTCAGCCGATACATTAAATTTTTCCAGAAAAGGAGTTTATGCAATAGATTTTAGAAATATTTGGATCTCAGTAGGAGCTGATGTATTTGTATCATTTCGTATTGAAAAATCACCCGGAGGTCTTGTTCAAAATGATGCTATTGGAGTAGAAAACGCTAATGATAGCCCTGTTAGTCATTTTTTATTAGTTGATATTGATGATCTTGCTTCAGATTATATTTTAACTTTTAGGACTGGAGGAGCTGGCCAAAACTCAGGTGGGAATACTCATAGAATTATAATAACTTATCTTGGACAGACTTTTCCTACAAATTTTGTTAGTTAATCGTCTGAAATAGAAATTAAAATGTTTGAGATGCTTAAAAAGATTTTTTTAATGATGGTGGGACAAACTAAGGTGGAGATTCCAAAAATAGATAAAAGTTATTTAGGAAAATTGCCATCTAGTTCAAGAGTAAAACCTATTAAATTTGGAATTATACATTGTGTTTCTGCTTGGAGAGTTAACCCAGATAAGAGAAATGATATAGATGAAATTGTTAAGATTTTTAAAGACTATAAAGTTTCAGCACATGCTTTAATCGCTAGAGATGGTACAATTTTTGAGTTGGTTTCTGATGATCGAGTTGCATATCATGCTGGTAAGAGTTTTTGGAGAGGAAAGAGTTCCCTTAATAAATGGTCATTGGGCGTAGAATTAGTTGGCGCCTATAATGGACCTTATTTAAGTGAAGGATTTACAGACGAACAATACGACTCACTTATATTGTGGATTAAAGATAAAAGCGATTCATATAATCTTAGTGTAGAGGATTGGATTGGTCATGAAATGGTTTCCCCTGGAAGAAAGCAGGACCCTGGACCGAAATTTAGTTGGTATCGTTTGAGACAAAACTTTTCTAACAAGGAGGAATAACGATGAAATTCCTAAAACATAAGAAAAACAATGTATTAGCTATTGCTGATACACATTTACCTTTTGATGTTGATGATTATATTGATTTTTTAAGGGATGTTCAGAAAGAATTTAAGTGTAAGAAGGTAGTTCATATTGGGGATTTCATAGATAATCATGGAATAAATTTTCATGGGTCCAATCCTGATGGAAGATCTCCTGGAGATGAATTGAAATTAGTTAGACAAAGAGCTAGTAAATATTTTAAAGCATTTCCTGATACTAAAGTATGTAAAGGTAATCATGATGAACTTCCTTATAGAAAGGCATATGCTCACGGTCTCAGTAAGCAAATGATTAAAACTTATAATGAATTTTTAAATGCTCCTGATGGTTGGCAGTGGGATCTTCGCTGGGAAATTGATGGAGTCCAATATCTCCATGGTACTGGATTCAGTGGTAAGAATGCTGCATTAAGTGCAGCGGAAAGACATAGGCAGAGTACAGTTATCGGCCATGTTCATTCTTATGCTGGAATTCAATATTCTGCAACCTTTAGAGATTTGATCTTTGGAATGAATGTTGGTTGTGGTTTAGATAATGATAAATATGCATTTGAATATGGTAAATACTTTCCGAATAAACCCATTGTTTCTTGTGGTGTTATAGTTGAAGGCAAGTATCCTTTCTTACTTCCTATGGATTTGGGGACCCATATCAAGAATATTAGAGATGAGAATGAAGATACTAAAGAAAAACATTCTACCATAGCTAAGCATTTTGTTGACTTGACTAAAGCAGAGTTGAAAATGATCCTAGATAAATTAGGAATTACATATAGAGTGAAAGAGAGACGTGATGAGCTAATAAAGATGGCAGCTTATTATTCAATTGATGAAAATAAAGCCCCTAAATATGGTGGAGAGGCGGAGAAGAAACAATGGTGGAAGATGATAATAAAGTAGATTTTCAGGACCCTAGTTTTGTAAGATTGGCAAGTTATCTTGCCGCAGCAGGAAAGACATGGAAGGATAAGGATACTGGTAGGTTAAAGACTATTATAAGAGCGAGATTCTTACCAATTATATATCCGTTATTTAGGGAATTTTTTCCCACATCAAAGTTATCTATCTTAGGTTCACAAAAAGAAGTTAAGGGTAAGTATATTGAACATATAACTTATCGATTAGATGATCATGATATTTTAGAGATGATTGAAGCAGGTGGATTTAAGTTAGGGTCTAAACACAGGAAACCTCCTGTATATATTCTGAAGAGTCCAGCTCTTGTTAAAGCATATCTGAAAGTAATCTGGGAAGTTCATGGAAAAGTGTGCCGAACTGACCCCCTCAAGATTTGTATTGAACAGAGATATCCACAGGAATTACGAGAGCTTCAGAATTGGTTTAATTGTTCAGAGATTTTTTGTGTGTTGACCCAAGAGAACGGGAATAATTATTTATATTTTACAGATCCTAAATCTATTAAAGGGTTTTTTGATTTAATGGATTGGGAACCTGATTCAGAATTTGGTAGACAGAAGATGGGTACAGTGATTAAACACTTGCCTTACTCTGTATTTGATTCGGAACAAGAATTTGAACATCTGCTGGATAACTGGAGACGAGATCACCATGGTATGGAACGTACCTAATAAAGTAAAGAGGATTTAACTGAATGGCATCTTTTTCTAAGGGAATTACTGAGAACTTAACTGTTTCAGACAGTCTAAGTCCATTTAAAGGTTCGCCTAATTTAGGAGTAGTTCCTAAACAAGTTAAGGGATTGCTGTTAAATCAAAGTCCAGATCAATCTGGGGTTCAACTTGCTTGGTTAGTCTTAGCTGAAAATACTGAAAGGTATGAAGTATTTAGAATTGGCTCTATTGTTACGTCTAATACAAATCAATTAGCCTTACCTATATCTGATGGCGATACTCTAACAATAAGTATCAATGGAAATATTGCCCAGACTATTACGTTTTCTAATACGATTATAACGGATGGAGCTGCAACAAGTCAAGAGATAGTTGATAATATCAATGCTCAACTTGTAGGTGCAACTGCTTTTCGTTCAACAAATGATATTACCAATTTGTTTATTCGAGTTCCTGCTAATAAATTAGCCTCTGTTAAAGTAACCGGTGGCACTGCTAATGCTGTCTTAAATTTTCCTACTGATCTTTGTTCCAATAATCTTTCTACTTCTAAATCACAGTTAGTTGGAACTACTAAAAATCCTGCTAGTTTTTTCGAGGATTTTGATGGGGATAAGAAAGACCATTATTTTGTACAAGCAGTAAGTAATACTGGGTTGATTGGTCAGGCTAGTATAACCAAAAGTTTAAAAGAATTCTTTGATGACGTTCCAGGTCGGACCATTATCTTTGGATTGATTTTTAAAACTTCAGGGGAACCACATGCTGATACTGAAGTAATAATGTCTCCCCCAGAAGATATTTTTCCTTCTTTAGATAGTGTTATACAACAATCCTCATTTGGTATATCTAGTGAAGATGTCATAGTTCAAACAGATAAAGATGGTTATTTTGAAATTGAAACGATGACGAATATTGTAGCTAGGATACAAATTCCAAGTATTAACTATGATTTTATTGTTAGTATCCCAAATAGAATTACCAATTTTGCTAGTTTAAGTCTGGTTGAAGATGACTTTAGAATTAAAGAATATCATTCTGTTAGTGATGGAGCTGCGGGAGCTCCTATATCTTTAGGGGTTGTAGATCCATTACAGTTTGGTCTTGTTGGTTTTATTCCACCCCATGACCATGATGGAAGATACTATAGAAAAAATGAATTAAGTTCTAAACTTCCTGGAGAGGGTGCTAGCTTAATTTGTATTGAGGATTCCTCTGGTAATTTTATATCTATAAATGTTGAAGGTGCATTAGCTGAATTATTTACAGGTGTTGCAGGTGCAGATATTGAAACCCAAGAAAATGGGTCAACTATCAGTAGTGCTGTAGATGTATTAAATTTTAGATCTGGTATTATTGCTAGTGGTGGTTTAACTACAGATTTAGATTTAGATTTTACTGCATCAGGTGGAGATTTTGGTACAGCAGTTACGGTATCAAGAGGTGATCATCTTCATGATCTACGCTATTTTACTGAAACTGAATTAGGGTCTTCTTCTACTCCTTCTGGGGGAAGTTTAATTGGATATGATAATGCAGCAAGTGGATTAGTTGCTACCGAAACACAGTCTGCTATAGATGAACTAGATGGTAGAATTGATACTATAGAAGCCGGAACACATTTTATTAGTTTTACTGGTGATACTGGAACTGCTAATGCTGATAATTTATCTGATAGTTTGAAAATTGCTGGTGGTATAGCTATATTTACTGTTGCTTCTGATGATCCAGAAGTTGTTATTATAAATATAGATGGAACTGATAATTTAATTATAACTGGTGATTGGGATTTTAATGGTGGTACTTTGAGAATTCCTCAAGGAACTACTCTTCCATTAGTCGCTGGTTCTGATGAATCTGATATCTTTTGGATAAGTACTACCAATACTTTTTATGTATTTGATGGTGTAGCATGGCAGTCAACTGGTGTTGATACTACGAGCATTGATTATGCTTTTGTTTCTGGAAATGACGGAGCAACCGATGTTACGGGTGCCGAACTAGAAGAACTCACTGACGGATCTGATACAACTCTTCATATTCATGACGGACGTTATTTCACTGAGAGTGAATTAGGATCTACTTCTGCCCCATCTGGAGCTTCTTTAATTGGAATAGAAGACTCTGGTGGTAATTTTATTGCTACAGATGTTGAAGCTGCTCTTGCTGAATTAGGTTCGGGAATGAGTAATGTTGATACTGAAGAAAATGGTACAGGAGTTGATACTGATGTAGCTGTTCTTAATTTTGTAGATGGTATAATTGCTACCGGTGGTGCAGGAACAACATCACTTAATTTAGATTTTGTTGCAGCAGGCGGCGATGCGGGAACAGCGGTTACTGTTGCTCGTGGCGACCATATTCATGATGCTATTTATTTTACTGAAACTGAGTTAGGGGATACAGGTTCTCCTGGAGGAGCTTCCCTAATAGGTATCTTTGATACCGCTGGAAATTTTACTGCTACGGATGTTGAGGCAGCTTTAGCAGAATTATTTAATACTATTAGTAATGGAACAATTGAGACCCAAGAAAATGGTACGACTGTAGATGGGACTGTAGCCACTCTTAACTTTGTTGATGGTATAATAGCTACTGATTCGGGTTCTAATGTTACTGCATTAAACTTAGATTTTACTACCTCTGGTGGGGATAATGGTACGGCACTTACCGTAGCTAGAGGAGATCATATTCATGATCTTCGTTATTTTACTGAGACTGAATTAGGTGCAACAACTGGTGCAGGTTTAATTGGATATGATAATACTACTTCTGGTTTAACCGCTATTGATGTACAAGCGGCAATTGATGAGATTGAGGGGCGTGTAGATACGGTTGAAGGATTTGATTATACAGATATTTCTGGTAATGATGCTGCTACTGATATTACCGGAGCAGAATTAGAAGAACTAAGTGATGGATCTGATACAGCATTACATATTCATGATTCTAGATATTTTACTGAAACTGAGATTGGTTCAACTAGTGGAACTTCAGGTGCAGAACTTGTAGGAATAGAAGATACTGCTACAAATTTCACAGCAACTGATGTCGAAGGTGCCTTAGCAGAATTAGCTACTGGTATTGGTGCTGAACACATATATCAATTTGGTAGAGATGCTCCGAATGTAACTGCAGGTTCTTTCTTTAGGACTCCTGATGCAGTTTCAACATCTGCATCACCGACTATTATAGCATTGCCTGGAACTTTGGTCGCTGCATCAATCGGAGTTTCAGTAGCCCCTACAGGGTCTTGGGGAGTAGAAATATTAATTAATGGTTCAGTAGTAGGAACTCTTACAGATGCTACAGGACTTTTACTCAAAATTACATCATCTTCTCTATCTTCGGCTGTAGTTGCCGGGGATGAACTTAGTGTAAGAGCTAGCGTGGGTAATGCAGTAAATATTAGTAGACCAAGTGTTACCGTGGTATTTAGGAGATAGTAAATGGCTGCAAGTTTTAAAATAACAACGACTGGAACACTGACACCAATATCATTTCCTGATATTGGTTCTAGGGATTTCGTTCATCCAATAGTTTCATTGGATATGATTGCTGACGAAGGATATGAATTAGAAGAATTATTAAGTAGTCAAGATATTAGAGATGCTATCTCCAATGGTCATATAACCGTAGAAGATGCTGAAGGAAATCCAATTACTGATCCTGATGATCTGCCTTCAGCGGCGCAACCACATGATTTAGGTTCTCACGAAGACGTAACTCTTACTGGATTATCAGATAATGATATTATTCGTTATGACTTAGCATCAGATGAATGGAAATCAGAAGCTGCTCCTCCTGCTCCAGTAGATTCAGTATTTAGTAGAACAGGTGCAGTAGTAGCTACAAGTGGGGATTATGATTCAAGCGAAGTAGATTATACTCCTTCTACACTAGGAGATTGGGATAGTTCTTCTGACCCTGGCCAGAATGATGATGCTCTAGATCAGTTGGCAGCAAGAACTAAATTGAACGATGCAAAAGTAAGTGCCGATGGATCAATTGATACTCATTCAGACGTAGATACAACAACTTCTGCTCCCACTGTTGGTCAAGTACTTGAATGGAATGGTTCTGATTGGATTCCAGTAACACCATCTGCTGGAGTATTTGGAACTGAATTTTCATCGTCAGAAAATAATGCAGAGGATGCTACTACTTCCACAACATTTGTTGAAACATTGACTTTAACTACTGCATCAATACCATCTGGAGATTATTATATTGAATGGTATGTGGAATATTCTACTGCTACGAATGGTAATTGCTTAGTTCAAATTCAACTAGACGATACCACAACATTAGGATCTGTTGAAGAAAGATCTCAAAGTCAATCTGCATTTGAAACTATAGCTGGATTTGCGATAGTAACATTGACTGCTGCAATACATGATATAGATATGGATTTTGCGTCAAGTAATGGATCAAAAACTGCAACAGTAAGAAGACGAAGACTTAGAATACATAGGGTAAATTAATATGGCAAGTTATACATATTCAATAGCGACAGACACATTAAATGCTGCAGTAGACTTGGGTAAGTTATCTCAAGAAATACTAGATAGTAGTATTACAACTCCATTAAATTATTCAAGAGTTAATGGTGATCAACCGGATGATCTTGTAATTTATTTTACAGGAACTCTAACAGGACCAGAACAAACAACTTTGACTGGGGTTGTTAATGCACATGATGGAATAGAAATTCCAGGTAATTTAGAATTACCTGAAAGACCTGATGATGCTCCAGCAGTTACAAATAAAATTGTTATTTTTTCTAAGGAAGTTAGTGGTGTTGCTCATTTATGTGTTACTACAGATGATGGCACTGTTCATGCATTAACTCCTGGCGATAAAAATATAGATGGTGGAAATGCAAATACAACTTATACTATTTTAAACCTAGATGGAGGAGGCGCGTAATGGCTTCAAGAATACAAACAAGACGAGATACAGCAGCGAATTGGACAAGTGCCAATCCGACATTAGCTGTAGGAGAGATGGGTTATGAAACTGATACAGACAAGTTCAAGATGGGAGATGGTACAACTGCTTGGACTTCATTAACTTATCATAAAGATCAAACTGATTCTGAGATTAAAACAGCATATGAGAATAATGCAGATACCAATGAATTCTCAGACGCTGAACAAACTAAATTAGCAGGTATTGCAACTTCTGCCACCGCTAATGATACAGATGCCAATTTAAAAGATAGGGCAAACCATACAGGAACTCAACTATCTTCTACTGTAAGCGATTTTGATACCACAGCAGATGCTAGAATCACTGCTCAAAAAGCAGCAGCTAATGGTCTTGCTACGCTTGATGCGGGAAGTAAAATTCCTACAGCACAATTACCTGCCTTAGCTATTTCAGATACTTTTGTAGCAGCAAATCAAACTGCCATGCTAGCACTCACCGCTGAAACTGGAGATGTTGCTGTTAGAACAGATGAGAATAAATCATATATCTTGCAAGGAACTGATCCCTCCATATTAGGTGACTGGCAAGAATTGCTTACCCCAACTGATGCAGTGTTAAGTGTTAATAGTCAAACTGGTACTGTTTCTTTAGATACAGATGATATCGCTGAAGGAACTAATAAATATGTTAGTGCTGCTCAAAAAACTAAATTAGACGGTATTGAAACGGCAGCGACTGCTGATCAGACAGGTGCTGAAATCAAAACTGCTTATGAAGCTGAAGCAAATACTAATGAATTCTCTGATGCAGAACAAACAAAACTTTCTGGAATTGCTACGGGGGCAACTGCTAACGATACAGACGCGAACTTAAAGGCAAGAGCTAATCATACAGGAACTCAACTATCTTCAACCATTAGTGATTTCAGTGCGACCACGGCGGCGACTGCATCGGTAACGGCTAATACAGCGAAGGTAACTAACGCCACTCATACTGGTGAGGTCACTGGTTCTGGTGCGCTGACTGTGGATAAGACTGCAATTACAGGTAAAACTCTTGTTACTGCGGTTGGCACAGATCATCTTTTAATAACGGATGCTTCAGATACAGACAATCTTAAGAAAGTTTTAGTTAGTGATATGCTTGGTGGTGGTACGGATGCCGCTGCCATCCATGATGATACGGCTTCTGAAATTAGTGCTGTCATTGAAAAAGTTACCCCTGTAAATGCTGACCTTCTTTTGATTGAAGATAGCGCGGCTGGAAACGTTAAGAAGAGAGTGCAGATAGGTAACTTACCTGGTAATAATGACCATGTTGCTCTTCTTTTAAATTTTGGTGATAGGACTGGCCCAGGTGTTGATACCTCATCCTCAACCTATGTGACTTTTGGCATATTTCCATATTATGGAACTACCATTACATTAGGTAAGTGTTCAGCGAAAGTCTCTTCTGGAGCAACCGGACAAGTTAGATTTTATAATATTACAGCAGCTAATATTGTAATGGAGAGCACCACTTTTTCAAATACTTCATTTTCCAGTATTGATTTAGGGACTCTAACTAATCAGCCATCAGGTGGAGATATAATAGAATTTCAGATAAAGAGAGCTACTGGTACGGGCGGTGATCAAGTTGATCTAACTACAGTCATATTGTTTACTACTTATTAGGAGATAATAAATGAAAAAATATAAACTTTATTGCACAACAGATAGTACATGGGAGAATGTTATTGCCTCTAACCAGCCAACTAAATGTCCTATCAATGCTGCTCATACCATAGACTCTGATAGTATTTCTAGTATTGTAGAAACTGTTTCAGTAAATGACGGGACCGCTAAGGAATTAACTCTAGCAGATTATATGCAACTTAGATATAATGAAATAGATGGTAAATCAGGTGCGTTGATTGCTGCAGGATTTGCATATGATTCAAAGACATTTAGTTTATCCTTAAATGCCCAAACAAATTGGAATGCTTTAAAGGATCAAGAAGCAGAATTTACTTGGCCAGTTGATATTACTACAACTGGTAATGACACTTATAGTTTAGCTCAAGCAAATTTAGATGCTTTTTGGACAGCAGCAAGAGATATAACAAAAGGACATCTTGATTCTGGCAGAGCATTAAAGAAATCTATATATGATGCTACTGATGAAGCAGGTGTAGATGCAGTGGTAGATAGTAGATAATGACGGACATTGATCTAGTTTTATCGGGTTCGGGAATACGTTTCGGCGCATATTTCTCAGCGATTAAAGCTCTAGAAGAACTTGGATATAATCCAGTTAGAGTTTGTGGAACTTCTGGTGGAGCAATTGCTGGAGCTTTGTATTCTTCTGGTCTAGATATAGATTTCTTAATAGAACAATTTTATAAATTTGAGTTAAAGAAGTTTAGAAGTTTTTCACTGTGGGGAAGCATTAAACATTTTGGATTATATTCAAATAAATATATTGCTACTAAGTTAGATGAATTAACTAGCGGCATGACTTTGGCAGAAGCACCTAAAGAATTTCATGCTATAACTACTGGTGAGAGATCAGGATTAACTATTTTAAATAAATACACTGCTCCTGATATGACTCTTGGTGAAGCAGCTAGAATGTCTGCTCCTATGCCGTTTTATTTTCAAAGAATACCCTGGAAAGATGATTACTATATGGATGGAGGAGTAGTTTCTGGGTATCCAATTGATACTTTTGATAATGAGAGAAAATTAGTTGGGTTGAAAGTTCAAGGAAATAAAGGAAAACCACGAGGAAAGAGTACCAATATTATTAGATATGGTTTGAATATGCTTAGGGTTATGATGAACATGATGGACCGTGAGCATATAGAAGACGCTTATTGGGCTAAGACAATTGTAATACCTACGGGTGATATAGATGTAATGGATTTCAATATGTCCCAACAGGATAGAGAATTTTTAATAGATACTGGATATAAATCAGTTATGAAATACAAGGATAAATTGTAAAGTGGATCAGGTAATAAGTAAATTTTTAGAATATGGATTACCGGGACTAATAATAGTTTGTATGGGTGCCTATATTTGGTATCAAACAAAACGTATAGATAAGATGACTGATGATAGATTTGATGATTCTAAAGATCAATTAGAAGCTATGACTAATCTTCAAATGGCCATTAAGGAGATGTCTTCTGAAATTCGTCTGAAGTTACAATCCCTTAGAGATGCCGTCAAAGACATGGGGAGAAAATAATGTTTAAACGTAAGAAAAAGAAATGTTGTAAAGCTGAAGAGGGAACAAAGAATTTAAGACAAGGACATAAAAACTTCTTGAATTCTTTAAAAGAAATTCGCCAATCATCTATAGATGAACAAACTAAGAATGGTGAGTGGATGAAGAGTATCCCTAAAGCAAAAATAGCTAGTTCATAATTTGTAGGAGTAGATACTAATGCCATTAACACCCCTTAATGTACTCTTAAGGGATAAATATGAAGCCCTAATTGGGGTTGATATTGACCGCAGCTTTGAAACCACGAAGCGAGAATATTTTATTTCTCGTTCAGGGGTAAGTAGCGACCATAATACCCCCACGAGTTTTTATATGCATACTACTTTTGATAATTTGACATTAGAAGAGGGGCATTTAGATTATAGAGAAAGAAAGATGTTCATTGACGAATCAGCAGCTACAGAAGATCTTGGGTGGGAAGATTCTGCGAGGGTCTGGGCGGAGACTCCATAATGTCTGCTTTTAAACCATCTTTATGTTTTGATAACGAATCATTTGATCTAGAACTCAATGAATTTTTTGAAATTCTACACAGTAAAATAGGAGAACCAATGAGAACATTTATAATTAGAAGCGGTGATACTGCTCCTGTCTTAAAAGCAACTTTGCTTGACAAACTTGGAGACGGTGTTCCTCTTACTGCACAGAATACAATCAAGTTTATTATGAGACAAGACTTCTATTTTGATAGAGAAACTGAACAGGTTATTGTACAGGATGCTACCAATGTTTCTATTGCTCCTCAAAATGAACCTGATAATAAAGGAAAATTTCAATACAACTGGCAGGAAGGTGATACCGATTGTCCTGGTTCTTATTGTGGACTCTTTCAAATCACTCTCAATGGTATTGAGAATGGAAATGCTGGTACTTATCTATTTACTGATGGTATGACCCTTGAGGTCTCTATAGACCAAGGGGCTACTCAGATCTTTACATTTAATACAGCAGATTTTATTGATATTAACGAAGCACAAGCTAGTGAAATCGTTGCGGTTATCAACGCTACGATTACTGGTGGCATATCTTCAACTTCAAGCGTAGATACTCGTGTTTTAATCCAATCTTTGGACATTACAACGGGCGGTTCTGTCCAAGTACTTGGTGGCACAGCTAATGACCAGCTCCTTTTTGAGACACTTTTAACTAAGAACAGAACAATTTCATTGCCAGAAGAATCAATGCCTATTAGAATAAACAGAAGCTTTGATCAAGAATAAGTAAATCCCTATGAACATAGATCCTCGGGATTTATGATGGGATTTTTGGGGGAAACAAATTCCGGCTATCCATGGTAGATCGGGACCCAAGTTTGTTTCCCTTTTTTTATTCTAAACTTTAATGTTTTATGCTATACTAGTGGTATAGTGGTTGAGTAATTTAGTTGAAAGGGTTTTTATGTATCCGTGGCTGGAAGATAAACCAGTAAAGTTTAAAACGAATAATTTTCGTGGTGATTTATTCACGTTCCAAAATAAAGGTGCGTTATTCTTAGCGAAAATTAAAAACTGTCTATTGACAGACGATACAGGTCTTGGCAAAACAATCCAACTTATTGCCGCTTACGATGTATTAAAGACTAAACACCCTGATCTTAAAATTATTATTGTGACTCTTCGCTCTACCCAAAAACAATGGGCTGATGAGTTTCGAAAATTCCTCCCTACCTCGATGGTCCTGCCAGTTATTGGCAACCCTTCTAGCCGTCGAAAAATCTATAAATCTTTTTATCAAGGACACCTGGATGGTATTATCATCCATTATGGCCAACTACGCTTTGATCTTGTTAATAAAATCAAAGAGATAGATAAATATGTCTTCACTGGTCCACTTGCTCATGCTATCAAGGGTAAGAATTTCTTACTTACTTTTGATGAGATTCAAAAATGTAAGAATGTATCCTCTTATACCTCTAAGTTCTCTAAATGGTTAGCCAATCAAGCTAAGTATGTTAAAGGGTTGACTGCCACCCCCGTATATAATCAACTTGTTGATATCTACGGTATCTTTAAACTTATAAATGACAAAGTATTTAAAACAAAAGCACTATTTAAAAAGAGTTTTTGTAAGTTAAATTATAACTTTAGCATCTATGGCACCATCTGTGGGTATAAGAATGTAGACAGATTGAAAAAGAAAATTCAATATTATACTTTTGGAAGGCAGAAATCTCAAGTAGAGATTGATCTTCCCATGCTGATCAAGAAGGAATATCGTGTAGAGTTATCTAAATCTCATAGAGAAATGTATGAGAAGTTGGAAGAAGGAATTGACTTGACTACCCAAGAGAAAAAACCGATAATAGGAGCTCTTGTAGATGCACAGGTTTGTGCCAACAACTTGGAAAATGTTAAAGGATACTCTGGAAAACAAAGTCATCCTAAATTAGATGAGGCAGAAAGAATCATTCGTGAAGAATTATGGGGAAATAAACTTCTGGTATTTTCTAAATTTACTAAGACACTTGAGTCTCTCAATAAAAAACTTAAAGGAATCCCAGTATTTAAAGTAACTGGAAAACAAAATATCAATGAAAGAAAAGATAATATACATGATTGGGAGCATAGTCCTGGCACTAGTGTTTTACTTATTAGCACAGCCGGAGGTGCCGGACTCAATCTTCAACCCGCTAAAGCAATTATTTGGATAGATCGCCCGTGGTCTATTGGAGAGGTGCAGCAAATTCGTGGTAGAAATCATAGAATTAATTCCCCCCATAGTAGTTTACTGGAGATCCACCTTATTGTAGAGGAAACTATTGATGAATATGTATTGGAGACAATAAAGGAGAAATTAGAGAAGGCAGAAGATGTATTTGGAGAGATTGATAAACCAATATCTATAGCAGATATTATGAGGAACCGAGACAAATGCCGAAATTCATTGACGAAATCAAAAAAGCCGTTGAAAACTGTAAACGATGTAAAAACGAAAGATATGTTACCAGATCAGATGGTACTAGGGAACAGTGCTTCTGTTACGCAGACGTAATATTTTTAGAGAGATTAGAAGATGCCAAAGTAGATTTAGAGCAAATTGATCTTGAGAAGGCAAGAAGATTAAAAATTACATTCCAGAAAAAAACTTTAATTGCTACTAATTGTAGTGAAGTATTAGAAAGAGATAAGTGGGTTTATTCTGCCGCTTTTCTTGGAGCTAGATATGGATTTAAAACTCGGATGCTAAATGATCAAAATTTAGTATCCACAATATTTAATAAAGAAGGCATGGAAGAGGGTTCAGATCAACTATCTAGGTTTATTGACCCTCAATTTTTAGTATTTGAAATAGCTACAATTCCCAACAAAGAATTTATAGGTGCTTATATTTTAAGAGTTCTCAGAGATAGAGAAGCTCTTAAAAGACCTACGTTTGTAATCTATCCTAATTTAGATAAGGTATATAAAAAATATCTTGATGATGATTTAAAGACCTATCTTTCAAAAGTAACTACTTTACAAACAGATATAGGTAATAAATAATAATGCTTGATACAGAAGCCATTGTTTTATCTGGCTGTTTAAGGAAGACAGCCGGATTTCTTAAGAATAAAGTTAGAAGAGAATTCTTCACTGATCCGTTCAATCAACAAGTGTTTGATAAAGCGATTGTTTTCTATGCTCAAAATGGTAAACCTATGTCGAAAGCAGCTTTACAAGCTTCTTTTGAAAATGCTACTGAAGAACAGAAAATAAGGTTAGATGTTTTACTGGGTAGTTTGGATGAAAATATAGATGAATCTTTTATTATACAACATGCTGACAATTTAAAAGTAAAGTATCAATTAACTCAAGCAAAAGAAGTCGCAACTAAGATTATCAATGATGAATATAAAGATTTTTCACATCTCTTAAATGAAAGTAGAACTGTTTTTTCTAATGTGGAAGCATTAACTGGAGAAGTTCCTCGCTTTCAAGAAATAACAGGAGCCGAATGTGCAACTATATTTTCAAAAGAGATTGATGAATATCATGATCCTGAATCTAATCAACGTCTATATACAGGTATAGAAGAAATAGATGACGTTACTGGAGGAGCATTCAAGGGAAGGTTCTGGAATATAGCAGCTATAGCTCATCAAGGTAAGACTGCTTTTCTAGCAAATTATTGTTATAATCTAATAGTAAATCAGAAAAAAAACTGTTGTTTCTTTACTACTGAGATGGGTATGGGAGAAATGCGAGCTGTATTTTTTGCACTACATGCATATAGAAAAATGAATATGCCTTTTATGGATACCTTTAATCTTTTTAGAGGGACCATGTCTGATTCGGATAGAAAAAAATTAAAAGAAGAGGTAGTTACTGATTTTACTTCAGGAAAATATGGAAAATTATTTCTTATGCCTGCTGGACAGATGACAATAGAAGACATAAATATGAGAACTCTTGAACTTCATAGGACTCATCCTATTGATGCTTTATTTCTTGACTATGCATCTAAACTAAGACCAATTCAAAAAAGAAGAACAGAGATGGAAGAGATAGATGATACTATTAAATATTTAGAATATATGAAATTGAATTTTGGAGGTCAAGAAAATGGTATTTTTATATGTAACGGACACCAAATTAATAGGGAAGGTGAGAAGATAGCTGAAAAGACTTTAGGTCATTTTGGTTTCCGTCATTTATCTCTTTCTAAACAAATTGAAATGAGTAGTGATGTAATAATTTCAATTTGGAATCCCCATGCTTCACTTAGTAAAGAGAATAGAGATAAATCCTCTGGACTAGATTTACTTCTTAATCTTATGAAGAATAGACAGGGACAAATGCACACAGAAAAAACTAGAGATATAGCTATTGAAGTCAATTGGAAGGTAAGATATATGGGTTCAATGAAGGATCGAATTTATTCAGGTATGGGTTCTTTTGATCAAGATTTACCTCTTGATAGTCCAGCAATAGAAATAGAAGGTGATTTTGAATGATTTAATCTACACAGTATTTAATTATTATAGTGATGATCCTGTGAGTCCAGGAACTACTGTTCAGGTTGCCTGTCTTTTCTTTGAGAATCACAAGAATGATGACTGGTCTAAGTCAGCTAGAATCTATTCTGATACTCAGAAATATCATTGCTTTAAGTGTGGGATAACTCTGGATGCTGTGGGATTAGTAAAGGAGATGGAGGAATTTGATTGGAAAGACACCCTTAAATTTATTGAAGAGAAGTTCTACGTTAAATTAGGAAAGCATAAACAACCAGAGAAAAGTTTACTCTTCACCTATGAAGATTTGATTGTGAAATTTGTGGTACAGAAAAGATTGAAACAATTCAATAAGATATATATGGAAATGGATAAAGCAATCCGCAATAAGGATCAGGATAGATTAAAATACCTTTTAGAAGGAGTTAAACGTGCCCGCCACTTTACAATATGATCTGAGTCGTCATCCATTGATACCTCGTTGGCAGTCTAATTGTAAATATAAGTTATTACAGGACTTAGACTCATTCCCAGGCATTCCAAAGGACATTAAATACGTTGGTGTTGACTTCGAGACTACGGGGTTGGAAAGACAACACTCTAAGGTGTGTGGTATGTCTTTTTCTTTTAAAGAAGGGGAAGCTTATTACATCCCTATTCGTCATGTTCGAACTGAAAATAGAACAGAAGAAGAGTTAGTAGAGTTTATTAAAAAACACTTCCCGGATAAGACTATAGTTTACTGGAATGCTAGATTTGATCGTGCTTTCATGAAACGTCTAGGGTTTAAAGAAACTAGATATTTAGATGCAGCAATCAATTCTTATAATGTGAATATTACTAGGTGTCAAAAACTTAATTCTAGTTTAAAAACCCACGCTAAGAAAATATTAGAGCTGGAGGTTATAGAATTGTGGCAGGCAGTTGGTTTAAAAAAGAAGCCTAATAAAAATGAAAAGGATATTAGGGTGTGGGAACAACCCGCGAATAAAATAATGACTTCATATGCTTGTGCTGATGCAGATTTAACTCTTCGACTTTTCAATGTCTTCAAAGGAGAGGGTTCTCTTGATAAAAGATTGAAAAAGATTAGATCTATAGATCATATGTTACTTGATGGGATAGAATACATGGAAGACTGCGGGGTAAATGTAGACCTTAAAATGTTACAAGAGTTTAAAGAAGGCATTGAAAAAGATTGTGAGAAAATGGAGAAAGAAATCAAGGACTTCGTAGGGTATGATATCAATCTTGGAAGTCATAAGCAATTGACAGATCTTCTCTTCAATAAATTAAAAATTCCTGTGAATAAGAAACATCTTACTCCCAAAGGTAATCCTAGTGCTAATGACGAAGCTCTAAAATCTATTTTTAATAAGTATGCTGGTAAATATCCAGAGTTATCTAAACTCAAAGATTGGAGAAAATTACAAAAGAAATCCAATACTTATATTACCCGATTACTTGATGGGGTTAGTCCAAGAGACGGGAGAATCCATTCTCATTATAATACTACACGAATGATCACCGGCAGGATGTCTTCTGGTGGAGATGGTGTCTATTTACCCAGACTTAATATGCAGGGAATTCCTAAGTCACAAGATAAAGATGAAAAGTATCGAATAAGAAACGCATTTATACCTAGTCCAGGATATACGTGGGTAAAGATAGATATGTCTAACATCGAGATTAGGCTTATTGCCAACTTCTCGGATGATTTAAGTCTTATAGACCTATTAAATTCTGGGGGAGATAGACATGGCGAAACTGCAAAATTCTTATTCGGGTCTGATCCTAGTGATGCAGATTGGAAACAGAAAAGAGATATGGGTAAGACAGTAAATTTTAATCTTGCTTTTACCTTTGGAGTCAATGAATTGTGTCGAAGATTAAAGATACCAGACAAAGAAGGGTGGGCTATTTATAACAAATTCTTCAAAGAGATGTACCCAACTTGGGGAGATTACAAATATAGGTTAAGAAGAGAGGCAAGAATAACCAAGAAGTCTCAAACCATGTGGGGTAGAGTTAGGTCATTAGAGTTTGAATATAGTCTGTCTCAAGGTTACGGAGATCGTTCTGCGCTCAATCATCCTATCCAGGGGACCAATGCTGATCTTATGCGCTATGCGATCTATAATTGCTATAAATGGATTCGTGATAATAATCTCTTTACAGAGATCAAAATGCTTAGTACAATACATGATGAGCTTAATTTTGAGGTCCTGGGATGCCCCGGTGAAGAAACATTTGATCAATATGTTAAAACTATCAAAGGTATCATGGATTTCACGCCGACAGGTTTTAAGGTACCTGTGGAATCTAATGTGTCGTGTGGCTCTTCGTGGGAGGAACAAACAATATGGATGCCAGTATAATGGAAATCACTAAATATTTCGGTGAGTTAATTGTCATGCAACTTGAAATCCCCACAGATCCAGGGGAGTTTCATGACAGAATAATACTCCTTCAGAAGTATCTCAACCGCTGTACAGAGATAGAGGCAGAGACTAGAGTAGAAATAATGGAATCTGGCGCGGAGAGGAAGTCAGATTTGAAGAACTTACTTGAACAGGTTAAATCAACCTATGGGAATCTTCGCTTGACAAAGCAGAATTTTTCAATGATAATAAATAAACCTGAGTTTTTTACTAAGAATGGTGGTCCTGGTAATCGTCCAGCTCAAGAGTCGGATATACCTGGCCAAGAAGTTGACGATTGGGAATTTAATGATTAACAAGGAGGAAAAATCATGTTAGCAGACTTAGAAAATGATGATAGTTTTTCATCTGATCAAGAGAAACCGAGTTGGTTGAAACTTAAGAATGGAGAGACAAAGAGAATTGCTTTTCTCTCAGCGGGTATGACTAAACAATTAGTTTACTCACTAGAAGATTTGAATGCAGACCCTAAGACCAATAGATTTAGAGGATCTTTCAAATCAATCACTGCTGAATTAGTTGGCAGCAGGGATAAAATTAAAAATCTTATGCAAGCAGGCGATCCAGAAAGTCAATTAAAGGTAGATGTTCAAACTTTAAATAAGCCACCTAGTTTACTTGCTGCTATGCCAGTTTTTGTCTACCCTTTAAGTGAAGATGGAGCAGTAGATGAGGATGTTTTAAAGGCTAAGGGTTTTAAGATTCAAATGCTTATGATAACTGTTTCACGTTATTTTGAATTCAAGAATATCCTTAAGAAATTGAAGAGAAAGAAACTTAAACTTACTGATGTTGATTTCGAATTATCTAAACCTCAAGCTACCAATACCTGGAAAATTGAGGCACTTACTGATGAGGTATCACTTTTTGGTAAACACAGAGAAAAATTTGATTCCGTTGTTATTAAGAAATTAGACCATGAATACAAACGATTGGGTGTGAAAGACTTAGATAATTTCGGTGCTCAATATGTAGGATTTAATCTCAATGAACAGGGATGGTCTAACAAATTAACAGAGTTTGGATATATCAAGGATATTGCGAAGAAGAGAGCAGAGAGTAGTGTTGCTGAAGCTCCAGGTACTCCTTTAAAAGAGGAAGAATTGTTCCCAGATGAGGAAAATATTGATTTCTAATTATGGATTTACTACTTAAACGTGGTCAAAAGAATTTCAAGTGTCCCAGTTGTGAAACTGATTTAGAGATCAAGTATAAGCAATTTAAATCAGGTGCTAAGGGTGGGAAATATGAATCCTTTATCGCCGATCAGTTTTCATGGGCAATGTACAATACAGCGGGGATGCTTACCAAGTGTCCTGGTTCTGGTGGTTGGACCAATTTATTTCCTTTTGATGTTTATCCGGCAAAGATTGATACATTCAAATTTCCCTTTGGAATTGAGTGTAAGCATAGAAAGGGTTGGTCTCTAGTAGATATCATAAGGCAAAAGCGTTCTAAAACCCCCAAAAAAGGAAAAGCAGATACCTATATTCTTGATTGGTGGGACAAAGTAAAAGAAGATTGTGAACAATACAAAGAAAAATGGGGTGAGAAAATCCCTATATTGATTATGAGAAGAGATGGAGAGAAGGGTGATATTGCTATATTAGATGCTACCTTTCCAGGAATTGTAAACGATAAAGATTGTTATATTTCAAATAAAGATTTATCTGTAGTACCATTAACGGTATTTCTAGATTATCTAAGGAGCAAGACATGGGATTAGCGGAGTGGAAACAAAAATTTCAAGCAAAGAAATCAGTTGATTTTGAAATAGGAAGTCAAATTATTAAAGTAGATAGGATAACTACTGGTTCTTTTGTTATGGATTATGTGTTAGGCGGCGGATTAGGAAAGGGAATTATCAATGAATTAGCAGGAGATAATTCAGGCGGTAAAACTACTTGTGCTATTATGACAGGTGCTAACGTACAAGCAAAGGAACAATCCGTTATCTGGATTGATACTGAGAGTAGATTAGATGAAGATTATGCTAATGCCCTAGGGTTAGACACTAGTAGTGATTCACCCTACTGGCTCTATGCTCATTTAAATGATGCTAAACAAATTGAAGCAATGATTAGAAGTCTTTATCACTCTAAAGAAATCACTAATCTTGGGTTAATCGTTATTGATTCTACAACAGGAATAAATCCCCCAGGTGTAGATGGGGAAGCTGTAACTGATGATAATAGACCGGCTCTTATTGCTAGATTCTGGTCTAAATTCGCTTCCAGTTTAGCCAGTTTTGCTAAGAGAAAAGATTTTGCTTGTCTCTTTATCTCTCAGGTAAGAGAGAATATAGACATGAGTGGCACTCCCGCTGCTAGGAACATGCCACGATATAGTAAAGTAAAGGTGACTGGAGGCAATGCTCTTAATCATTATAAGTCTTTATCAGTCTTTTTACAACCCAGTACTAAATTAAGCGTTAAAAAGACTGATGTTTTATTAGGTCAAGAGAATATTAAACACATAGTAGGTAAGAAAGTCCAATTAAATACCCTTAAAAATAGTGTTACCAATGATCTAACTATAGGAAAACAAAACCAATATCGTCAAGCTTTTGCAACAATTATTGATGGCAAAGGCTTTGATAACTATAAAGACTGTATCAGTATGTTTATTCACCATGATTATGTAAATAAATCAGGTGCTTGGTACTCTTTTAAAGACTCTAAAGGTAAGGAAGTAAAGGTCCAAGGAGATGGTTCTCTCTATGATGCTCTTAAAGAACACCCTGATCTATGTAATGAGTGGATGGGTGAGATCGGATTTAAGTTTAAATATTTTTAGAAGATTCTATGCCTACTTATTTATATAGAAATACAGTTTCAGGGGATCAAATAGAGGTGGTTCAGAAGATCACAGCTAAGGCATTCCAGAAGTGGGGAGAGATATTTGAATCAACCCAAGAGACTTCTTATATCGGATGTGATAAGAATGATCCAGTCATCAGAGTTCCAAACTGGGATGGTGCAGGGTTTATAAGTGGAGAAGGTGTATATAAACAAGGACTTATCTCTAGTTCTGCTAATGAACAAAAAGAAAAACCCCCCAAAAGTAATGTGACTAGATATACAATCGCGGATATAATGAAGGAAGAGGATGAAGACGAATAATGTCACCTGTATATGAACGAGAATGCAAAGAGTGTGGTTTCTTTAGAGAAGCTCAACTGGAACTAATAAAGGCAGATAAATCAATTACTTGTCCTGAATGTGGGGAGAAGAAACTAAGGAAAGTAATCAGTAAGACTTCCTTTGTTATTAAAGGTGCTAGTGCAGCCAATAATTATTATATCCCACCCACCAATGAGCAGTTAGGATTACCTTCAGAGAGAAGTCTTCTTAAAGAAGCGGAATCAGACCATTATGTGGAGTTTCTTCAAGAGGGGAAGTCATTAACACAAGAGCACAAGGAAGCCCTTACTGAAACTAAGAAACAAATAGCTCAAGAGAAGTATACGGAAGATAAGAGAATATCTAAGCTAAAAGAAAAGCATAAAGACTTCTCTAGGAAGTTAGATGAGAGTATGATAAAAGCTAAGAATAAACCCAGAGCAGAAAGAATTAAGAGTAAGGAAAAGCGTAGGAAAGCTGGTGATTTAGGTGTGAGATTAATGGGCCATGATCAAGGAAGTAAGATTATAAAACCACAATGAAACTAAAGATTAAACATTTTCAGTCTTGGAAGGATGCAGAGTTTGACTTTGCCCCCTTCTCTGTTATCGTAGGGCCAAGTAATAGTGGCAAGACCGCCATTGTTAGGGCGATAGAGGCAGCACTCTTCAATACCTCTGGAGATCAATACATTACTAGAGGAAAGAAATCCTGTCAGGTTGATCTATCTTTGCCTCCAAGTGACATAATAAAGTATGTCAAAGGTGCTTCTTCAAAGTATGAAATCAATGGTGCCAACTTCTCGGCAATAGGTAGGGGTCCTTTCGAGAAGGTAGATGAGTAGGGATATAAAGAGATCACAGCGGATAAGATGAAAATTAGACCTCAGATCAGTCGCCAACATGATGCTCCTTTCTTAATCTCTGGTTCATATACTCCCACGGCTGTAGGAGCTGTGCTTAACGACCTCTCAGAGTCCTCACAAGCCCAGCAGGCTAAACGTATGGTGGAAAAGGATGTCAAGACCTTATCAAGTAAGATTAAACACACTACAGACGATCTACAGGACACCCATGAAAAGATGAATAAAAAGAATGGGACGTGGAGTGAGACTACAGATACCTACAAGTTGGCATTAGATAGACACAATATTACCAAGAAGTTGGTAGAAACTCAGGGTAGTGCTGAAGATGTCATGCTGAAGCTACGAGGTATTAAAAAAGAACTTGAAAATATTAAAGAAGTGAAGAAAGAAGTTGCCAATTTCTTGGGAGATATGGACATTGAACTAGAGATAGAGTCCAAGTTGTTGGCAAAGACATGTGTTCAGGAAGATGCAGAGGAAGTTATTACAACTTTGAAGTTGTTAAAAGACCTGATAAACAGCTTAAAAGCTGTTATTGAACACGCTTTAAACAGCTTAAAAGCTGTCACTTTTTTTTTATCCCAGGCAGAAGAAAAAGTAATCTGGATGGAGAAGAGTAAGGAAGTCCAAAGGTTACAAGAGCATCGCAATGGTTTAAAATTGTGCGTAGATGACTACTCACAGGAGACAATTTTGTTAAAAAATAAACTGGCAGAGTTTGCTAACTGCCCACTTTGCGGGAGACCACAATGATTTTTATATGCGTTGGAGATATCCATTTTCAGGATAAATATTCCCATAGATTAGATGATGTTAGGAAGACCTTTACCAGTAAGTTCGAGGAAATCTATAACTGGGCTGAAAGAGATGCCGCCGAAGCTATCATACTTACAGGAGATATCTTTAATAATAAAAACCCCAGGAATATCAGTCATGATTTTATGTCTTTTGTATGTAAATTACTTTCAGAAGCACCTTGCCCGATTTATTCTATCATAGGCAATCACGATGTTTTATATAATGATATTACTAGGATAGATAAACATCCACTAGGAGTATTGTTTGCTTCTGGTCTTATTAAACCTCTTTGCTCCCAATCCTTCACAAGGGAAGGTGAGCCTATGGTTTCAATAAGAGGTTATAATTATGGGTTTGATTTCAATACCTTAAACTTATCAAAGGACTCTGATTCAGTTCATATTGCAATAACTCATTGCCACGCTTCACAGGAAGGTGGAAGTTTATTTGGTAATGAAAAGATATGGAGTTTCAAAGAGTTAGAAAAATTAAAGGCAAATTATATTTTGAATGGGCATGATCACACCCCCTATTCTAACTCTAAATTTGGAATAACTACTTTACTTAGACCAGGAGGATTGTTCAGGGCCAGCAGAGGTAAAGAAGATCGTGAGAGACTTATTAAAATAACTAAAATAGATACTAAAAAGTTGAAGACCTACACTTTAGTTCTTCCTTATAAGAAATCTGATGAAGTCTTTGATTTTACCACCAAAGAATTATTAGATGATGAGAATCAACAAATAGCGGAATTCGTTGGACAATTGAGTGAGACAAATTTCAAATCAGCTAAGAGTGTCTCTGATGAATTAGATGAAATGAATATTTCTAAAGATATCAGAGCAGTAGTTAATGGATACTTAGATGAAGTAAAAAGAACATGAGTAAAGGAATAAAATCTGTTGAATGGTATGATAAATTTATTGACATGAAATTTTGTATTGAACATTGTGAAGTTGACCGTGGTGTAATGATGTCTGAAAAATCAGGTGGTGAAGATTGGAAAGTAATGTGGTGTCTTCCTCTTGAATCTACTACAATAGATAATCTAATAAAATTCCTTAAATTATATAAAAGGAAAGAACATGAGTAAAGAAGAATTACCTTGGATAACATTAAGAGAAGTACACGAACAAGGATATGCTAGAGAATTAGACCAGTATGTATTAGTGGAGATACAAGAAGCGCGGGAATTGTGGGAGATAAAGAATACAGATCAATGGAAAGTATGGAATAAATCATTAGAAATTAGAGAAGAAAACTTACACCTCCGTAAGGCTCTGGAGATAGTAAAAAATGGAACAGATTTAAATCTGTCTATTATTGCTCAAAGAGCGTTAAAGGATAAAGATGACTAAGTTAAAAAAGAAAATCAAGTGGTCTTATACTAGGGTTAAGACCTTTAAAGAGTGTCGAGAGAAGTATTATCGCCGATATGTTCTCAAGGAATACCCAGACGAGAATCATATGAAGTACTTAGAAGGTAATGTGGTTCAGAATCTCTTTGAACATTTCATAAATCATAATCATTTCAACGGTCCAGACCCAGAAAAATGGATACAAGATAATATTAAAGTGTATTATAATAAACATTTCAATGATTCAAAAAAGCCGTGTACCTTTAGGAAAGCAGATTCAGAAAAGAAACTCCTGAAATCCATTACCAAGATGTGTAACAACACTTATCAAATGATGTTAAATAAAGGATTCCTTGAGGAAGGTGTTGAAAT
>SDBT01003085.1_pt1 | contig 28957 bp, 24 predicted proteins | sample 2277101 | NCBI WGS metagenome assembly SDBT01 (sample SAMN10404973, study PRJNA504765) | marine sediment metagenome | isolation source: marine sediment core GS10_PC15, 103 cmbsf | place: Arctic Ocean: Southern Knipovich Ridge | collected 2010
TGGATATGCAAAAGACGTGGATAAACACGTTTAATGTCCCCATTCGGCAACTGTAGCGTTTCACGGCTGAAAGCATGTAGTGCAAACGGTGCAGAATAGGTTTTTTCAGGGCGTTCTAGTAACGTCTTTAACAACACATCAAGCACTGTGGTTAACTGTGGCGAGTAGTGCACCTTAGCAGGATCTGAAGTGGGCAGCGCACGTCTGAAATGTATTGAGTCTAATACGCCTAAGGTTAAGTAAACCATTAATACCATCAGAGCAATGATAGCGATTTTTCGTTTAATCACTTTTCGCCAAGCCACCCGGATCGGCGGCTTACGTCTAGCCCAAACAATAAAAGTCGCTGTTAGAATTAAAAGTATATAGAGCAATACATCAGTCCACAGCACGACAGGTTGGAACATCATTGTAATCTTATCCTTGGATCAACGAGGGTGTAAGAAATATCTGTTAATATCAGACCTATGATATATAACACCGAGCCCAAAAACACCATGCAACGTACAATGGCAAAGTCCTGTTGCTGAATAGCATCGATAGTGTAACTTCCTAAACCGGGTACGCCAAAAAATGATTCCAGAATTAAGCTACCCATAAATAAGGTGGGGATCACCACAACAACACCCGTTAAAATTGGTATCAACGCATTTTTTAATACGTGTTTAGCTAAGACGCGCGGTTCACTCAAACCCTTGGCACGCGCGGTGCGCACATAGTCTTTACCCATTTCCTCTAAAAAGATAGTTCGGTACCAACGAGTGCCAGCCCCAATACCACCGATCACGCCAACGATAACGGGTAAAATAATAAATTTGATCGCATCAAAGCCATCTTCGAAACCCGAAATCGGCACTAAATGTAAAACTTTTCCGATGAGATATTGGCCGCCGATAATATAAAATAAGCCTGAAATTGACATCATGATAATACACACCACCACTCCCCCAAAATCAATATAGGTCGCACGGAAAAACACCATCAGCAAAGCGAAGGTGATATTTGCGAGTAGGCCAACAATTAAAATTGGGATAGCAATGATTAAACTCGGCCACATTCGTTGTAAGATGTCATGGCTGATATCGCGACCACTATCTGATGCGCCAAAGTCAAACGCAAAGAGTTTCATCGATTTTTGAAAAAACAAGGTATCAGAAAAGTGTTTCAAACCCGTTGAGGTCGTATTATAAAATAAAGGCTTGTCATAACCGTGGAGTTGTTTCCAGCGTTGAATTTGACTTTGCTTTACATGCTTTTGGCCAAGGTGGGCACGCGCCATATCGTTAGGTGAATTCACTAAAAAGAACAAAGCGAAAGTAATCACATTGACACCCATTAAAACCGGGAATGCATATAATAAACGTCGGATGATATATGAAAACATTATTCGAGCTCCCGCGTGTAAATTTTATGTCGATAACGTAATACGACTGGGACTATAATTATAATGAGTAGACCAAGCAACACGAGGAGTGGCCACCACACAGGTTTATTCCACTGTTGTTGCAACATTGCCCGCCGTTCTGGATTAAGGCGAGTATACTTTAAAGTATTATTTGCCATTTCGTTGGGCTTAGTGACCCGCATCCACATTTGAGACAGAAGAAAATTTTTGGGATAAAAGCCCCATACCCAAGGTGAATCATGGCGAACAATTGCAGTCATCTGGTTAATGACTTCCTGACGTTTTTGACCGTTTGGCAACGTTTTCATGGTTTCGAATAATCTATCAAATTTAGCGTTTTGGTAATTACTGGCATTTTCACCATGGAACTTGACCTTGCCATTAGGGCCATAGAGCAAAAACAAAAAGTTTTCCGGATCAGGATAATCTGCCAGCCAACCCCAAGTAAAGATCTGAGCATTTCCGGTGCGCATTTTTTCTTGAAAACGATTGTATTGTGTAGCTCGAATATTTAATTGAATACCCAATTTAGTAAATTGCTTACGTAACCAATCAAATCGCGCCTTATCATCGGGTCCACTACTAGCAGGCACATCGTAATTGAGAACCAAGGGTTTTCCTGTTTTAGCATCACGCCCGTTAGGGTAACCTGCTTTTGCCAGTAACATTTTAGCCCTGGCAAGCGGTTTACGTTTTGCTTGTCCATTTTTCCAAGTATAAACATAAGGGTTAATGCCTTCCTTACCCGCAACAAAACCAAAAATCCCTGGCGGTATAGGACCTTGCGCAACCAGCCCGCGTCCATTTAGAAAAATAGAAATATATTCTTCATAATTCAATACAATTGAAATGGCTTGTCGTAGCAAGCGTGTACGTTCTGACTTTCCGCCAACAATAGGATCCATCATATTAAAGCCAATGTAGTGAATACTCGCCCCAACACTTGTATATAAGCGTATTTTATTTCGTTTTAATTTTTCCGTTAAGTGCGGCTTACCATATTGATCAACTCGAATAGCTTGGTCAAAGCTGTCAGAGCTGATCCCCGAACTGTCATAGTAACCTTGCAGGAACTTAGCCCAACGCGGGATGGATTCCTTCTCAAGGTTGAAAATCACTTTATCGACAAACGGTAGCGCCTTACCCGCATCGGCTAACAAACCTTTAGCTTCATCGCCAGGTGCTCCAGTCGACGGATAACGCTCACCGTGAAAGTTAGGATTTTTTATCAACACCATGTTGCGGTTGGGATTATTAACGCTTAACTGATATGGCCCTGTACCGACGGGATACCAATCAAGGCTAATGTTATGATCCTCCATACCCGGTTGATTATAAAAACGATCAGCTTCCCAAGGCATGGGCGAGAAAAAAGGCATCGCTAACCAATAAATAAATTGTGGATACTTTCCTTTAATAGTAATTTCATAGGTGTATTTGCCAGTTACTTTTGCACCCGGCAGAGGGTAATTACGTAGATCTACGAAATCGCGTTTAGGATCTTTCGAAATAACCTTCTGGTATGCAGCCTGTAACGTTTTACTGTATTGCGTCAAACCGACTATATATTCTGACATCAATCCAAAAATAGGGGATTGTAAACCTGGGTGTGCCAAACGTTTAATTTCATAGACATAATCGGCTGCTGTTAATTCACGCGTGCTTTGTTTTGGAAAATCCTTTAGCGCATATACTCCCATAGCATCTAGTTTATCTGCCGTTAAGTAGTGATAAAGCCAATTTCCTTTCGCATCTTTAGCGAAAGCCGGGTGCGGTTGAAACTGAATACCCGGTTTGATATGGATCTGATAAACCGTATAAGCAATTTGATCTGCAGAAGCGTTAGGCGGAAGGTGTTTTTTGTTTTTATCTAAGTACTTTACAGTTGGCATTTGACTTGCCGTCAGCGGGATTAGTGTGTAAGGCCGTTTTAAATAATGGTATTGCAATGGCGGCTCATAGATCTGCGCGGTAAATTGCGATTCATTGCTGGAATATGAACGCGCCGGATCCAGAGTTTTAGGTCGCTCAGCAAATGAAGCATGCACAATATTCTGCTGTGCATGTTTTTTGGGATGCGGGTTATTTAGCGGATGTCCATCACATCCCATGAGTAGGAGGAGGAAACACAGAAAGCTGATCCATTTTATTTTAATCATACAAACAATCCGTTGTTCTTTATTTCGTTAGTCTAGCGCGTTAAGTTTAATGAGTTTAATAAATCGATCAATGCCGTTTCATCTATTATTTCTATGCCTAAGGCTTGAGCCTTAACTAATTTACTCCCGGCTTCAGCTCCAGCGATCACGGCAGTGGTTTTTTTGGAAACGCTACCGCTCACCTTGGCACCTAAGGCTTGTAATTTTGTTTTTGCTTCATCACGCGTGAAATGCTCTAAACTGCCAGTGAGCACATAGGTATTACCTTTCAATGGCAAGTCACCTTGTACTGGCGCAGGCGTAGGCCAATGGATACCGCTCGCAAGTAGCTGATCAATCATTTCAAGATTATGCGCTTGCTGGAAAAACAGTTGAATGTGATTGGCAACCACGGGGCCTACGTCTTCAACAGTTTGCAACGCTTCTTCACTGGTAGCCCGGATGGCTTCAATACTCGGTAATCGTAGGGCCAAGCTGCGTGCGGTGGCCACACCCACTTCACGGATCCCTAAGGCAAATAAAAATTTCGCTAAGCTCGTTGATTTACTCTTTTCAATCGCTTGCAGTAAATTATCAGCTGACTTTTCACCCATACGTTCTAATTGAATTAATTGAGATTTGTCTAGGCGATATAAGTCTGCTACATGCTCAATCACAGATTCTTCAACGAGTTGCTCAACTAGCTTTGCACCTAAGCCGTCGATGTCCATGGCGGTGCGTGATGAAAAATGTTTGATAGCTTCAATGACTTGTGCTGGGCAGTACAAGCCTCCCGTACAGCGTGCAACAGCTTCGTCTGCAAGCTTTTCAACTTCAGAATCACAGACTGGGCACCGCAACGGTAATTCAATAATGCGTGCATTCGCGGGACGTTTATCCGAAACCACGGATACGACTTCTGGGATCACATCGCCTGCCCGGCGAATGATAACCGTGTCACCCACTCGCACATCTTTACGTGAAATTTCATCCATATTATGTAGCGTGGCATTACTGACTGTGACACCACCCACAAAAACAGGTTGCAAACGCGCAACCGGTGTTAAAGCACCCGTGCGACCGACTTGAAATTCAATCGCATTAACCACGGTTAATTCTTCCTGCGCAGGAAATTTATGGGCTATCGCCCAACGGGGCGCACGAGATACAAAACCCATAATGTCTTGTTCAGCAATGCGATTGACCTTATACACCACGCCGTCAATTTCATAATCTAATTGCGCACGCTTGGCCGCAAGAGCATTATAAAATGTTAAGCAACCCGCAATTGAATCAACACACTGAATTTCAGGATTGATCCGCAGCCCCCAGTGTTGCAGTTGTTGCAAGATCGCATAATGTGTATCAGACAATGCTGCTGATACTTCACCTACACCATAAAAATAAATCGCTAGGGGACGCTGGGCACTCACAGCCGGATCGAGTTGACGCACACTTCCGGCTGCCGCATTGCGCGGATTCACAAAAGTCTTTTCGCCACGCTGTTGCGCTGCGGCGTTTAGTGCTTCAAATCCAGTTTTGGTCATGAACACTTCGCCACGCGCTTCTAACAGATCAGGGTAATCATCACCTTGCAGCTGCAGTGGCACCATGTCGATGGTGCGAATGGTATGGGTAATGTCTTCACCTCGGCTACCATCACCACGGGTGGCGGCATATTTTAGGCTGCCCTTTTCATAATGCAAACTCACTGCTAAACCATCCAGTTTGGGCTCACAAACATATTCAACAACCGGTTTTTCAATCTGTTGGCAAATGCGTTTATCAAACGCTAGCACTTCATCTTCATCAAACGCATTATGTAATGATAACATCGGCACAGAATGTTCAATGGTATTAAAAGCCGTTGAGGGTGTTGAACCGACACGCTGGGTCGGCGAATCGGGTGTAATGAGATCAGGGTGTTTTGCTTCTAGAGCCTGTAATTCACGAAGTAATCGATCGTATTCGGCGTCGGGAATGCTCGGCGCATCTAGCACATAATAACGATGATTATGCGTTCGAATGTGTTTTCGTAATGATTCAAGTTGGCGAGCGATATCGTCAAGATCAGCCATCACAAAGCATTACACAACCACGGCGGTATCTAAAGGCTGATGCTCAGCATCATACAAATCACCTCTTAAATCTTGGCCGATCTTTTCTGCAGTTTGGATCATTAAGTCATACACCGCATCGTCGCGATCCAGATCACCGCTGTGACGCATGAAAAAACTCAAACCGTTACAGGCGAAGTTTCCCATTTTTTTGATGTCAAAAACACCGGGTTCAGTGGCTGACGCTGAACTAAAAAGCACCGGGCCTTTTCCATTAGGATTTTCATGACGATGAAAAATACTCATTTCACCATAACGCATGCCTGTGGAGAGCAACGCTTGCAATAATTCGTAACCGGCAAATTGCGTACCCGGGCGTGCTTTGAGATGGATGATGGTTAAACCTGTGGTTACGCGGTTAGGCTGAGCTGATTGGCTGGGTTGGGTTTGTGAACTAACATCTACAAACGAATCGTTTGAAGAGAGTGGATCCAATTCGAGATTAGCTTTCGAGCCCGAACGTCGTGTACCCAAAACACTGTCATCGGGCTGGTCTAAAACTCCCAACTCACCCGCACTCATTTGAAATCGTTTCTGCTGACGACGCTTCTGCAAGCCCGCTAAAACAACGACTAAAATAAATAATCCGGCTATCCCTAAGCCAATTAAACGAATATGCATCACGGCGCTGATCTCCTGTCCCATTATTCATATTGCCTGTATCCATCAGACCCGCTAAGGATAAAAGGATTTGCTTAAATGTGCAACTTGAGAATGCTGACTGATTGCAATAAATTAGCGGGATATCAAATGAGGGGCCGGACACTCCTCAGTCCAATCTTCAAAATCATCCAATGTTTCATCGGTGCAGGCCAACCTTGATAGAGGTGGTGTCACACTTGCCGAGCTTGAGGGTGCCGAACCTGCGCCTTTTTGGCGCATACACCGCTTGGCGCTATCACTCAATTCCTCAACGCAACAATAAAGACTATCCAGATCTCTGGGGTGCGGTTCCCCTGCCCTATACACTCTAACAATAAACAATTGTTTATTTTTCGCAGCAAACACTTCGCGTTGCTCTTCAACAGCAGCGCGTTCTACAGAGCTGTCATCGACAAAAACGACTAGGCCTTTTTCTGCAGCGGCTTGCTTATCCATAAGCGTAACCTTAACTTTCTGGTTATGAAAACTCCAATTTGTAAACAACGTTTCTCTGACAGTAATGTCCATATCGGTTTTAAGCACCGTAACAATTCGCCAATGACAATAAGGATCCGCTACCATTTCAGGCGTGTTATTAGGTTCAGTACGCGCAGTTAAAAAGTCGATACCTGCGGCCGGCAAATGCACTCTAATATCACCTAATAACTGTTGAATGCCATCAGTTAAACAGACTTGTTGCCGTAATTGAGTTGAGTTTGCGTTGATCGTTGTATCATCAATATCGACATAAATATTATGGATAGGCAATGTCTGTAACTGTACTTTAAGCGCATCAACATCCTCTTGTTCAAATTCACAAGGTTGACATAAACGAATGGCATCACATTGTAATTGCGTTGATAATTGCTGACGTAATGCCGCATTACTGCTAAGCACAAAAGTAGAAGCATTATTATAGTTTCGGAATTGATGAGCAAGGTTTGACGCCGTAGGCAAACTGTCCATCGAGTATGTGACCACAGAAGTGAGGTCAAAGAAATCACTGCGGTATTCGTTTAGTAATATAATCTGCTCTTTTAGATACCTTAGGTTAACGCTAGACGTTACGCCCAGACCTACTGGGACATCATAGTTATTTGAAGCGTTGCTGACCTCATCAACTAATAGACCCAATCGACAAGGCACCACAGGATCAAGATCAGTAAGAAATGACTCTAACCATTCCATTAATTTCAGGTTAACTACCGTCTCAGCTTCATAACGTTGAGAGCTTGAATTATAGATCACATGAATATCAGCAAAATCTCGCAAATCAATCAATAGCAACAGTAATGGCTGAGCAGTGTTTGCAGCACTTGCTGGCTGGGTGACCTCTGTTTGATATGGGCTGCGCTTACCTAAAGCAGAGAAAAAAGTCCTAGGCATTATTACACCTCTTAAATAAGCACCACATGACGTCAACCACTGCCATCCGTGCCAGATTTAAGAAAATGTGGTGAAGTAAGAATGAGTAGATATGATACCAGAAAACTCAGGGGATTTCAAATTCTTTACAGATCTATACCCATCGTACCTCAAGATGCGAGTTTCTGTCTTGCCCTTTTTGCCCACGAGAACCGTTCCCGACTTGGGTATAGTGGCTTTAAGCCTCCACCAAACTCACTGCTTCATCGATATCAACCGAGACCATACGTGACACGCCGGCTTCATGCTGGGTTACGCCAGCGAGATGATGCGCCATTTCCATGGTGATTTTGTTGTGGGTGATAAAAATGAATTGCACGGTCTTGGACATCTCTTTCACTAATTCGCAAAAGCGCAGCACATTTGTATCATCAAGTGGTGCATCAACTTCATCGAGTAGGCAAAATGGTGCGGGGTTCAATTGGAAGATTGAAAAGATTAAAGCGATCGCCGTTAAGGCTTTTTCACCGCCAGATAATAAATTAATACTGCTGTTTCGTTTGCCTGGTGGTCGGGCGATAACGGTGACACCGGTTTCAAGCAAATCATGACCGGTAAGTTCTAAGTACGCTTGACCGCCGCCGAATAAACGTGGGAATAAAGATTTAAATTCGCTATTCACTTTTTCATAGGTATCTTTGAAGCGCGCTTTGGTTTCTTGATCAATCTTATGCATGGCGTTTTCAAGCATTGCCAAGGCTTCTGTTAAATCTTCATATTGGCTATCTAAATACATTTTACGTTCGGATTCTGCATCGAATTCTTCAATCGCGACGAGGTTGATGGCACCTAAGCGTTGGATGCGATTATTGATCCGTTCTAATTCTGTTTCCCAAGCTTCAATTTCGGCTTCTGCTGGCATGTCATTTAATACAGTTTCTAAGTTTTGGTCCACTTCCGTGAGTTGTTCAATCAAAGTCGTTTGGCGTACAGTATGCTCTTGACCTGCCATTTGAAATTGCTGTAACTCTTGCTCGGCGGTACGGATCTGTTGATCGATGTGCTGATGCTTGTCTGCCGTCTGTCGCAGTTGCGCTTCAATGGCTTCTAATTGGGTGCGAGCTTGCCGAACCTCGGCTTCTAAAGCCTGATGGATTGTTAATTTTTCTTGAAGCTTCTGTGAAAGATCTTGATCAGGATTTTGCAGAGCTTCAATCAATTGCGCCAACTCGCCTTGCCGTTGTTGCAAACTGCCAACACGCGCAGTGGAGCGATGTTGGTTTTGTTTCACCGTCGCTAATTGTGAGGTATTGCTTTGTAGTCGGATTTCAATAGCATGATATTCATTACGTTGTGCTTCAGCATTGGCGCGCACTTGGTTTAAGTGATCGGCAATGGTTTCACGTTGTTGTTGCAATTGCTGCTTAGTGTCCATGTGCTGATCCATCAATTCTACAGCCGCTTGCCAATGGGTTTTCGCTGTCGCCAAATCATGACAGCAGGTATCTAACTGAGTTTGCACGCTTTCGCATTCTTGGTCCAACTGTCGCGATCGCTCTTGCGCTTGTTGCTGCTTGGCTTGAATAACTTGCTGCTCAGCCAACGCTTCACGCAAAGCATTAGCATGCTCAGTTAATTGTTGCTGAGTGAGTTCACGTTGTTGTTCGAGCTGTGAAATCTGATCGCGATTCACTTCTAATGCACGACTCTGTTGTGCGACTATATCTTCTGCTGCTACGATTTCACTTTGCAAAGCTTTCAATTGCGTTTCACGCTGTAGAATACCCGCTTTGGCATCTTGATCTTTGGCAACACGCAACCAACCGCAGCCTAACCAAATACCGTCGGGCGTGATAACCGACTGATGCGGCGCCAAAGTTTTGGCAATGTCTATTGCTTGTGATAAATCATCTACGGCATAGACGTTCGATAAAATATTATCGGTAGCTTTCCATTGAGTTTTAATTTTTTGGCTGAGTGGAGTGAGCTCGGTGCGTTGATCAGTGGCAACCGGCATATTGGTGTCGATCAGCATAAGGTGATCGGGCTGTGAAATACCATCACCCAATTGCGGCAACTGTTGCAATAAACCTTCTACACATACGGCTTGTAGATATTGGCCGAGCGCTGTTTCAACTGCAGTTTCCCAACCACTATCAACTTCCATGCCTTGAGCTAAACGCGGATTGTCTGCCAAATTGTGTTTCGATAACCACTGGTTTTGTAGACTATCATGTTGGCCCAAGGCGGCTTGTTGCAATGTTTCTAGTGATGCAAAACGGCCTCGCAAATTTTGCAATTCATTTTTAGCGCCATCGAGGTGATCCGTAAACTGGATATTGGCATCGCGGGATTGCTGAATCGATGCCGTTAAGTTTTGCAGAGTCTGTTCGTGTTGCGCTCTAGCCGTTTGCTCAGTCTGAACGGTCTGTTGTAACTGCGCTAAGACTTCATCATCTTGCCCGATCTGTTGCGTGGCCAAACGTTCGCGCAACTCTGCTAAACGTTGATCCAAGCGTTCAGCTTGCTGGTTTAAATGTTGGATCCGCGTTTGTTCCACTTGTGCTTGCTGGGCAACCTTGGCCGCGTTTTGATTAAACTCATCCCACCCACTTTGCCATTGCTGTTGTTCGCTTTGCACAAGGTGCAACGCTTGATTGGCAGCTGTTAAGGCTTCCTGGGCTTGTGCTAACTGCGGGGTTAATTTTTCGATTTCAGTTTGGTATTCTTGTATTTGATCTTGGTCGGATTCGGCATCCGCCTGCATAGCCGTTAAGTCAGCCGTGATTTGTTGTTTTTCACGCTCTAACGTTTGCTGCTTATCACGTTGATGTTGAATCGATTCTTCTAATCTTGCGATCTCAGCACCTTGAGAATAATATTTTTCTTGAATTTTATTAAATTGTTCTTGTTGGGTATGCTGATTTTCACGCAAAGATTCTAGCGTGCTTTGGTAGCTCAGCAGTTCGGCCTGCAAACGTTCGCGCTTAATTTCTTGCGCTTGGATCAATTGCTTTTGGGTCGCCAATTTTTCTTCTAGAATGCGCCAGCGCAGCGCTAACACTTGAGCGTGATACGTCCGTGCATCCGCTTTTAGAATTTTATATTTTTCAGCTGCTGCTTTTTGCCGGGTTAATTGTTTTAAGCGATCGACATGTGTTTCGCGAATGTCATTTAAGCGGTCTAAGTTTTCGCGGGTATGTTTGATGCGTAATTCAGTTTCGCGACGGCGTTCTTTATATTTTGAAATGCCGGCCGCTTCTTCTAAATGCAAACGCAAATCATCTGGCTTGGCTTCGATCAATTTCGAAATCATGCCCTGCTCGATGATAGAATAACTGCGTGGCCCTAAACCCGTTCCTAAAAAGATCTCGGTAATATCTTTACGTCGGCAACGAGTATTATTTAAAAAATAACTGGATTGCCCATCACGATTCACCTGCCGGCGAATGCCAATCTCACTGAACGAGGCATATTCACCCCCTATGCTGCCATCGCTATTATCAAACAACAGCTCCACCGCTGCTTGCCCGACGGGTTTACGGCTAGCACAACCGTTGAAAATCACATCCGCCATCGCCTCGCCTCGCAATTGCTTGGCAGAACTCTCGCCCATTACCCAACGTACCGCATCGATAATATTCGATTTACCACAACCATTTGGCCCCACCACACCCATCAGATTACTCGGCATCGGCACCGTGGTGGGATCAACAAAGGATTTAAACCCGGATAATTTCAATTTTTTCAACCGCATAGGCATAACAGCGTTAATTCCTTGGATCTCTACAAAAGTCGATATTGTACCCTAGCCCGCCGGGCTTGATAAGGGCTGGGAACTTTTCCAGCAATCTGTTGTCTAAGGTAATGAGAACAGCTTTTTTAAGTGAGAAACACTATGTGGTACAAGCTACTGGCCATCGCTTTAATTATCACCGTAACCACCGGTATTGGCGGTTATTTACGCTCTCAACAAGAGCAACAAGGTGACTATCGCTATGAGCGCTATGTCGGATGCATCACCACCAAAGCACAATATTGCAATAGCATCGTTTGTATCACCTCTGAAGTCCGCGATTGCCAAGATCGCTGCTATCGCTTAGCCGTCGAATCCTGCGGTGCTGGCGATCCGAAACAAGGGATCCGCCTGCCACCGCGTTTAAATTATCCTTGGCTGAGATAAAGTGAACGGAGAGAGAGGGATTCGAACCCTCGGTACGCTATTAACGTACACACACTTTCCAGGCGTGCGCCTTCAACCACTCGGCCATCTCTCCTTCGCAAAGAACCGCGGATGTTAAACCAGGATCGAGACTTAGACAAGGGTGAGTTATGAGTATTAACGCGGTGAAATTGAAAGAGTTGACGCCAAATCCTGACGTGACAATAAATGATGCGTCACCCCAGCGAAAGCTGGGGTCCAGGGGATATACTCGAAACAAAGTGGTTTACGGTATTTTTGACAACCTTAAAGCCTACCGCCACTCCTCAAGATCCGCTATAATCGCCCTCCCATCGGTCCCCTCGCAACGGTAGGTTGCGAATCCCGTCAGGCCCGGAAGGGAGCAGCGGTAGTGGCTGATCCGTGTGCCGAGGTGTGGCTGGTGGGTTATTTATTCAAAACGAGCAAGGAATTATGCCGCATACTGTTCTCGCCCGTAAGTGGCGACCTAAAACGTTTCAAGAAATGATTGGGCAGCAACATGTGTTGCAAGCTTTGATTAATGCTTTAGAGCAAAATCGGCTGCATCATGCCTATTTGTTCACGGGCACACGTGGCGTGGGTAAAACGACTATCGCGCGGATCTTGGCGAAATGTTTGAACTGCGAGCAAGGGGTGAGTTCTACGCCTTGTGAACAGTGCTCGGCCTGCACCGCGATCAATGCTGGGCGGTTTGTGGATTTGATTGAAGTGGATGCGGCGTCGCGTACCAAAGTGGAAGACACACGTGAACTGCTGGATAACGTCCAATACCTGCCGACCCAAGGTCGCTTTAAAATCTACCTCATCGATGAAGTCCACATGTTGTCGGGCCACAGTTTTAATGCTTTATTAAAGACCTTAGAAGAGCCACCCGAGCACGTTAAGTTTTTATTGGCTACCACCGATCCACAAAAACTTCCGGTCACGGTGTTATCACGCTGCCTGCAATTTTATTTAAAGAATTTATTGCCCGAGCAAATCAGTGAGCATTTAGCAACGATTCTGCAGCAAGAAGACATTACGTTTGAACCCTTGGCCTTAAAACAATTAGCGCGTGCCGCCAAAGGCAGTGTGCGTGATGGCCTGAGTTTGTTGGATCAAGCCATTGGCTTTAGTAATGGTCAAATTACCGCAGCGCACATCAGTCAGATGTTGGGAACGATCGAGCAAAGTCATACACTAGCGTTACTGCAAGCTTTGTTAAATCACGATGCTCCGGCATTGTTTGATCACATCCAAACACTGGCCCATGCAGGCATTGATTTTCATGCTGCCTTAGAGGATCTCTTAACCTTACTGCATCAAATCGCGATCTTAAAAACCGTGCCCAATGCCTTAGGTGATGAAGTTGATGATCGCGATGCGTTAATTGACTTAGCCACTGCATTTAGCGCCGAAGATTTACAACTGTTTTATCAAATCGCATTGATTGGCCGTCGTGATCTGCCGTTGGCGCCTAGCGCTAAAGTCGGTTTTGAAATGATTTTACTGCGCATGTTAACCTTCCAACCTGCAGCTGCTGCAACCACGCCGCCAGCTGCAGTGAAAAAAAAAACGGCGAAGCCAGTAGCACCACCTAAGGCAACAAAGCAAACTGAACCTAAGCTCGCGGCCCCTGCAGTCGCATCAACCCCAGATCCCTCAACCGCTCCTAAATCCAGCCCAGAGGCTAAAACACCAGAATCTACCCCAGCCGTTAACACTAACATCCAAAACTGGGGCGACTTAATCAAACAACTTTCCCTCAACGGCATCAGCCTGGCACTAGCGCAAAACTGCGTATTGCACAGTCAAACTCAAAACCGCATCGAACTTCGCCTACCACCTGGCCAAGCCCCCTTACTCAATGATGCGACTCAACAACGCATTGCGGATGCATTGACAGAGCATTTCGCCGAACCCATCAACCTCCACATCGAATTGGCCGAAAGTGAACATTCCTCCCCCGCCAAACAAGCCTCTTTAAAAACCAGTGCTGAGCAGCAAGCCGCTGAGCAAGCCATACAAGCTGATCCCAATATTCAAACCCTTTTAACGCAATTTGATGCTATAATAACGCCCGGATCGGTAAAACCGAACTCTACAACATCATGAGAGGATTTGTTAAATGGCTAACATGAATGACAATTTGAAAAAATTGATGGAAGAAGCGCAAAAGATGCAAAAGAAAATGCAAGATGCGCAAAAGGATTTAGCAAACTTAGAAGTCACCGGTGAAGCCGGCGGCGGTATGGTGAAAATCACTTTTAATGGTCGTCACGACGCTACCAGCGCGGCAATCAGCCAAACCGTATTCGAAGATGAAGACAAAGAAATGCTCGAAGATTTAGTGGTCGCCGCCATCAATGACGCCAACCGCAAAATTGAAAAAGAATCCAAACGTAAGATCTCTGACATTACCGCTGGCATGGATATTCCCGGTGGCTTAGGCATTCCGGGTACTGAAGAAGGTGGTGATGAAGGCTAAACCTACTTTTAGTCCTCTACTTGATAAATTAATCGATGCGTTGCGTTACTTGCCGGGCATAGGCCCCAAGTCCGCGCAACGCATGGCGTTTTATTTATTAGAACAAGGCAAACAACAAGGTTTGCAATTAGCGGAAGTGTTAGAAGAAGCCATTGCAAACATGGGGCACTGCCAACGCTGCCACACCTTCAGCGAAACCGACCTTTGCGCCTTATGCACTAATCCCAAGCGCGACTCACAGTCCTTATGCATAGTCGGCTCACCGGCTGATGTGTTAGCCGTAGAGCAAACCCAAGCCTACCGCGGTTTATATTTCGTATTAACCGGACATTTGTCACCGCTAGATGGGATTGGCCCAGAAGAAATCGGCGTACCGAAACTCAGCGCCCGCCTTAAACAAGGCGGCATTAAAGAAATCATCCTAGCAACCAACACCACCATCGAAGGCGAAGCAACAGCCCACTACATTGCCGAGCTCGCCAAACACCATAACATCACCACCACTCGCATCGCGCAGGGCGTACCCTTAGGCGGTGAACTTGAATTCATTGACGCCAATACCTTGGCGAGAGCCTTAGCGAGTCGAGAAGCGATTTAATCAACGTACGGGGGTATATACCCATCGTACCTCAAGCTGCGAGTTTCTATCTTGCCCTTTTTGCTCACGGAAGCTGTTCCCAACTTGGCAATAATCCTTGATATTACCTGCGTCGTGAACAGCTTCCGTGAGCAAAAATGCCGTTGCCATAAATCTCGCATCTTGAGGTACGATGGGTATATAACCCGTAGCAAAGTGGTTTTCGGCTTTTAGCCGTGTTCTTTTCCGTGTGGCGCTATGGGTATATTACTAAGAACCAGCCTGCAAGCGCTGGCGGATAATTTGTTTTTGCTTGTCATCTACACTGTCGTAGATGCGCTTGTAGACGGTGCCAGCTTGTTCGCTAAAACTCTCTTCGGGAACATTAATGTCAGCTTGATGGGCTTTGACTTGGACGGCGGCTTCGTATTGCGCATCGCAGGCGAAGCAACCTAATTGCTGGTAATTAAGGGGTTTAACTAAATCGTTGAGCACGACATCTATCGTGGAAAGCATGCGGGCATTGTTACCGTATTCCGCAAATGCCTGATCGCCAAACGTGATGGCAAAACAAAATTCATATTGCTTCACCCAGCAAGCCGTTTGGTCACCACTAATGGGATGCGGCAATTGCAATGCATGGTCTTGTAACCATTTTCCTGGGACTTTATCAACATTGGCTTCATCGTATAGATAAATAAACGCATAATGGTGATGCACAATGTACTGTCGGATGGTTTGCGTTTGGACTTTATCGCCTAAATCACTGAGTTGATCCAGGAACTTAGGATCATCCAACAATTCGGCTAATTCAGGTGAAATCACCTCTTCTTCAGAAGAAATAGGGTTTTCCAGCTCGGGGTTTGATTCGTTTTCATCGGCCATGGAGAGAAGTGTAACGAATACGGGTATCAATCTCAAATAACTCCTTATTGTCTACTTGGAGTATTTAGCTTAATATTACTCCAAGCAAGATAAGGACATCATTATGCAAGCTGAATGGATTAACACCAAAGCGTTACTTCGCCATCTTCCTTGGGATGATACACCCGCTAATCGCGCTAAGATTTGTGACTCACGCAAAGGCTTGCATGTGTTTTTTCGGCGTGTCAAAACACAGCTGCAGGCGCGCTTTGCGCAAATTGTTAATCATGCCACGCTGCCGCAGGTCTTTATTTTAGGAAGCCCGCACATCGACAATTATGCACGTACCGATTTTGGTTGTGGCATGATTGATTTTGATCGTTCTCATAATGGGCCTTATGCTTGGGATCTTTTTTGCTTTATGCTTTCGTTAAGCTTGCGCCACGTTGATGGCTTAGACAATTTTATCGATAGCACTATCACAAAAAAACTGTTAGAGAATTATCAGCAAGCCATTGAAAATCCAGAAAAACCTTATTTACTTTACCAACCCTTAGTGGATAAAACGTTAAAACCTTGGCAAAGCTCCCCCCTAACCTACTTGGAAGCAAATAAAAAATGGATTAAAAAAATGCGTGAGCAGCCGTTGGAAATCAATGAGCCTTTGCTGCAGAGTTTGGTAGAACAATATTTCCAGCATCGAGATGAAGTTCACCGTGGCCAACATTGCGTGATCACTGAAGCTGGTCAAGCCGCTGGCAGTTTTGGGCGCGTGCATTATATTATTGTGTTGGCGTCGCCGGAGCAAGAACAGCTGTTGATTTTAGATATCAAACATACAAAGCATTATCTCAATCCCTTATGGCCACATAATCAATGGTATTCACACCCGTTTGAACATGAAGGTCAACGGATGATCGCCGCATCAAACAACCACGCACCCGGGGTATCAGGTGAAGAAAGTTACGCCACACTCAATGGCATAGAATACTGGGCGCGTAATATTCCCGTACAAACCACTAAAATAAAAGGTCAATTAGACAGTGAGCAACAACAACAATTGGCTGCAGCGGTGGGAAGTCAATTAGGCCGCGCACATGCTTTGTCTATCAACGCCGTAGGTCGTAAAGAGTTGTTGCAACATAGTGAAAAACAATTTTCAGAGATCTGCGCCGCGGCGGCGCAACTGCAACAAGAATTATTAGACGCTTGGAAACACTATAGCGAACTCGCTGATCAACACAAACTGATTTCATGAACATCCGTTCACGCTACGCCTTATTTTTCATCTATAGTAATTACCTGATAAAATTCGCGCGCGACTTTATCATCCCAGCCCTACCCGCTATTACGCTGAGTTTACAGGCCAACGCCACTCACATACGCTTATCGGTAACCGCTTATTTTGTCGGACTATTATTTTCGCGATTTCTCTGGCCACCACTGGCCGACCACGGCTATCCAAAACAAACCATGCAAATAACCGCTGGGATATTTATAGTCGGTACTGCCCTATGTTATACCGCGCAGTCAGTCACAATGCTATTAATCGCACGTTTTTTACAAGGCCTTTGTATCGGTTCATTGCCGGCAATCTTACGCGCGCAAATCCACGCCGCAACGGGTCGTGAAGGCACCGTTAAATTTTTAGCGCACACTAGTGTGATTACCGCGTGGTCTTCCGCGTTAGCAACTATCCTCGGAGGGTATATTGTCGTGCATGCCGGTTGGCGCTGGCAAGGAAGTTTATTGATCCTGATAACCCTAGTGTTTTTAATACTACTACAGTATTGTTTCCCCAAAGTGAATAATACGGTTACCCGAGATGAACCGCGTCAATTCTGGAAGCCCTATAAAAATATTTTAACAAACCGTGATTTTTATCACTATGCCCTACCCTACGGTTGTTTGGTTGGCGGTAGCGCGGTTTATTTCACACAGTCTTCTTTTATCTTTATTCATGGGTATCAGCTATCCGCCGTGCAATATGGTTATTTAACACTGGCATTAGTGATAGGCCTATTGCTTGGAAAACTCAGTTGTGCTTGGAGTATTAAACGTTTCAATGCAAAACATATTTTACAATTTGCAAGCTTTCTGAGTTGCTTGGCAAGCATGAGCTTGTGGTTATTAAGCTTAACCAGCGCAAGGCATTTGACGTTAATTTTATTAGCGATTTTAGGCTATTTCGCCGGCACTGGCTTACTCATGCCATTAACAAAAACCTTGGTGATGGAAGTCAATCTTAAATACCGCAGCACTGCTTCCGGGCTAATTGGAGTCGTCAGCGCAACCCTATCAGCCGTCGCAAGTTTGCTGGCGGCGATCACTCCATTAGGTTTATCGACTATGGCAATTTTATTATTTGGATTGAGTTCTCTATCACTGATTACCAGCTTACTTTAACCTTAAATCCTGGTAAGAATACGTTTCTCTGAGCAATGGCTCACATTGTTGGCAAGCACTACCACAGCTGTTAGGAAGTTTGGTGGGTTTTATGCAGCCTTTCCGGACCCAATGCTGTAGCAAACCGCGCATGGCATCGGGGGCAATGTTGAAGTGTTGTGACGCTTGAGTGAGGTTAGTGCTGCCCACTTGTGCGAAGTAATCTTTAATGTCGAGTAATATCACGCTCGCACCTTTGCAGAATTACGTCCTAGCAAACGCAGACTAAAGAGTCCCACGGCAAACAATACGATGATAATAGCGAAACTTTCGCTGCTCACGACTGGGTGCAAACTAAACGTCGCGGCTTGATAGAAAAATACAGCAGCAGCATAAGCAATAGCAAGTGACCACAACACAGATAACATTGCCCAGCGCGTGCTGATTTCGCGGGCAATAACAGCCATGGTCGATACGCATGGCGTATACAGCAAGACAAAAATCAAATAAGCAAACGCAGCCGCTTGCCCTAAAAAGCGTTGGTACATGATCCCGTAAACACCTTTTGATACAGCGTGTTCAGGCGCGTAACCCATTAACGGATTACCTAAAGATTGCTGCAGAGCAGCCAAGTTGTGTGGGATTGTTAACAACGCTGCTTTCAAGCTCACCCAAAAGTTAAAATCAGTATGTAATAACGTTAAGTGACCCACTTGGCTATACAAAGTATTTAAGGTTGCAATCACCACTTCCTTGGCCAAGGTGCCTGTTAACAATCCAACTGTAGCTGGCCAATTCTCATCATGGATCCCCATAGGATGAAATAACGGCGTTAACCAACGACCTAGAATAGAGAGTATAGAATGTTGATCCGCTTCACCGATCGTTAAACCGCCGTGCACACTGATTGCATTACACACGCCGATCAACATGCAAATGGGAATAATCAATTTTCCCGCTTTAAAAATAAAGCGTTTTAAACGCATCCACGTTTGCAGGGATATCGCACGCAGCGTAGGAAGATGGTAAGGCGGTAGTTCTAAAATAAACGGCGCGGGATCACCTTGTAGTAAGGTTTTACGTAATATCCAGCCAGTTAAAATCGCCATGCCGATACCAATTAAATATAAAGCAAACACAACATTCTGCCCGCCAACGGGAAAAAATGCCGCTGTGAATACAGCAAAAATCGCCAGGCGTGCACCGCAAGACATAAATGGACTCATCATCACCGTTAAAATACGATCGCGTCGATTATCTAAGGTGCGCGTTGCCATGACCGCCGGCACGTTACAGCCGAAACCGACAATCATTGGCACAAAGGATTTGCCGGGCAAACCCAAGGCCCGCATACAGCGATCCATCACAAATGCAGCGCGCGCCATGTAACCGGAGCTTTCTAGCGCCGATAAGAATAAAAACATACCGCCGATGATAGGAATAAACGTTAAAGTGGTATTAATGCCTTTGCCAACGCCATGTGCTAACACAGCAACCAGCCACGAAGGCGTATGCCAGTGCGTTAGCAGTTGAGCAAAGCCATCAACAAAAATGGTATTGCTGGTTTGATCAAAAAAATCTTGGAACGCGCCACCAATATTAATAGCAAATAAAAACATGGTGTACATTACAGCTAAGAAAATCGGTATTCCCAGCACCCGATTTAAAATGATTTTATCGATCCACCGCGTTACTTTATTTTGTTCCAGCAGCCGCCTTATCACGCAATCTTGCACGACTTTATGCACAAAACCATAACGCAGATCAGCCAGGGTGATGTCAATGTCTTCATTCAACATGGCTGCACATTCAGCTTGAACGGCTACGCATTGCTCTCGTGCTTGCGGTGGCAACTTACTCAAAGCATTATGGTCGCCTTCCAAACATTGCAGCGCCACAAATTGAGCCTGCGACTGCGCTTGTCGTGAATGCAGATCGACTTTTAAACTTGGCGATAACTTTTTTACGGCAGTCTGTAGTGCAGAGGGATATTGGATCACCTCGCGGCGCGGGCAAGGCTGCTGTGCTACCTGGGCAATCGCTATTTGCAGGGCGTGCAACCCTTTGGCTTTATTAGCTTGTACTGGGATCACCGGGCAACCCAAGCGGCGCTGCAAAGCTTTAATATCAATTTGAATTTTTTGCTGCTCTGCCATGTCCATCATGTTTAACACGACAATCATTGGCAATTGCATTTCTAATAATTGCGTCGTTAAATATAGATGGCGTTCAAGATGCGATGCATCAACAATATTAACAATCAATTGCGCTTGATTTGAGAGAATGTAATCGCAGGCGATTTGTTCATCCATCGCACCTTGGTCTAGCGACACCAGAGAATACACACCTGGCAAATCAACGACATCGACTCGCTGATCTAAATAATGATAATGCCCAGTTTTACGTTCAACCGTAACACCGGACCAATTGCCAACCCGCTGATGCGAACCGGTTAAGGCATTAAATAAAGTGGTTTTACCACAATTGGGGTTACCGACTAAACCGATGGTGAGCTTACTCATGATTTATGCCACCACGTCGGGCGTGAGTTTTTCGAGTACTAATCGAGTCGCCTCATGTTTGCGAATACTCAATGCTGAACCACGCACTTCGATTTGAACGGGATCGCCAAGTGGCGCGACACGGACAACTGTTATGATTTGGCCACGGGTCAAACCCATTGCCATGAGTTTATGCCGATAGGCAGGCTCACCTTGAGTAAAGCCCAGAACGCGCGCTTTTTCACCTGCTTTGAGTGTGTCTAAATGCAACATAGAGGATAAACCCTAATATTTAGTAGTATTCCAAATGAGAATCATTATTATTTACAATTTGGCTAGCAAAGTCAAACCCAGATAGTTGCTAAGGCTTGGCGTAGTGCAATTAATTGACCATGGAAAAAATGACTGGTGTCGGGAAAGCGGATCACTGTGGGTTTAGCATCAAGCTGATCAACCCATTTGAAGACTTGATCGGGTGGAACCACTTCATCCGCCTCGGGTTGTAACACCCACCACGGACAGGTCGGCAAATCAATAGCATTAAAATCATAGTGATGTACCGCCGGCGCAATACAGACTAAACGACTGGCCTTGGCTGCTTGGCATCCACGGTAAGCAACATAAGATCCGAATGAAAAACCTGTTAACCAAAGCTGCGCATGAGGCCAGTGCTGGGCCAACCACTTCACACAGGCTAAAGCATCGTCGGTTTCACCGATTGCATCGGCAAATTTGCCTTCGCTATTACCCACGCCCCGAAAGTTAAACCGCAAATTGATGATGCCAGCATCGCGTAGGCTGCGAGCAACGGTGCTCACAACTTTATTATGCATAGTTCCAGCATGTAATGGATGTGGATGACAAATGAGGCCTACGGCTTTAGGGTTGGCGTACTCGGGCACTGTTAATAAAGCCTCTAGCTCGCCAGCAGGCCCGGGTATAATCAAGCGATGCTCGCCGGTTTGAAAAACAGTCTTTGGCATAGTTTATACTCGAAACAAAGTGGTTTACGGCTTTTTGCCGTGTTCTTTTCCGCGTAGCGCTACGATTAAATTTTGGCAAGAATCCCTGATATTACCTGCAATTTAATCGTAGCGCTACACGAAAAATAACGGTGTCAAAAATACCGTAAACCACTTTGCTTCGAGTATATCCATCAAGTTTGTAAGGCGTATGATATAATAACTTCCCGATAATAACTATTCACAAGTTAAGCACATGCCCCAAGCTCCCAAAACAGGCGTATTACTTTGTAATCTCGGCACACCAGATGCGCCGACCCCACAAGCCGTGAGTCGATTTTTAGAAGAATTTTTAAGTGACCCACGCGTTGTTGAGTTGCCAAAAATAGTTTGGTCGCTGTTGCGCAAAACCCTAGTCATTCCACTACGCGCTAAACGCGTTGCGAAAAATTATCAAAGCATTTGGACTGATCAGGGTTCACCGTTGTTGGTAAATACGCTTGCATTAGCCAATGAAGTGGACAAACAATTAGGTGAAAATTTTCGTGTCGTTGCCGCCATGCGATATGGCAATCCATCGATTGCTGCGGGTATCGATCACCTGGTAAAAGAGAGTATTGAAAAAATCGTTATCTTGCCCTTGTATCCACAATTTGCCGCATCAAGCTCAGCTGCAATTTTCGACGCTGTGGCTGGAGGCTTTTCAAAGCGACGCGATATTCCTAACCTGCGTTTTATCTCACAGTATTACGACAACCCGAAGTATATTGATGCGCTCACACAGCAAGTCAAGCAACATGTGAAACAACAGGGAGTGCCTGATAAATTTATTCTATCATTTCATGGTTTGCCACAAGCTATGGTTGATAAGGGCGATCCGTATCAACATCACTGTTACGTCACAGCCAAGTTACTGGCGGAGGCTTGCGCTTGGTCAACAGAACAATGGCAGCTTACGTTTCAATCACGTCTTGGCACTCAGGCGTGGCTGCAACCGTATACTGATGTCACCCTTGAGCAGTTAGCTAAAGCAAACTGCCAACATGTTGCGGTGATCTGCCCGGGCTTTGCCATTGATTGTTTGGAAACACTTGAAGAAATTGCCATTCAAAATCGTGACCGCTTCCTCAATGCAGGTGGCAAACAGTTTCACTATATTCCGGCATTAAACCAACAGAATACACATATCTCTTTATTATCAGAATTGATCCGCTGCGACTGAGACTTGGACAATATTGCCAATTGCCATATCTGTGGTAGAATTGCGCCCTTTCGAGCTTTCTCGTGCATAGATGCATGAGTATCATTTTTTATTAACTAACTGTCCGGAAAAGTGTTGACACATCAAGTTACTTAACAATAGTCAGTTTAGGCTTATGAGTTTTTGCAAGCTTGATGCCTGTGCCATCGGACGGTGTTGTAGGCGTGTCATCATCATCCCCTTGCTCCTCTTCCTCTTCATCGGTGAACATCATGCCGCGGCCATTTTCTTTGGCGTAAATGGCTAACACGGCACTGGGCGGGGCGAAAATTTGGAACGCGTCACCATTGAAGCGAGCGCTAAAAACTACGCGGTCGTTTTCTAAATGCAGGCCGCGACAAGCTTTGGGTGAAATGTTTAATACGATACGCCCATCTTCGATATAGTCAGTCGGGACTTGAATATCTGGCGCTTCGGCATTAATCACCAAATATGGCGTTAACTCATTATCGATAATCCATTCGTAAATAGCACGGATCAAATAAGGCTTGGTTGAAATCATGCAGCGCGCAATTCTCTTTCGATGTCAGTTAGGCTAGCTTGAAATGCATCGCGTTCAAATAAGCGATCCATGTATTTCAATAAACCTTTAGCTTGCTTGGGAATTTCAATACCGAGCTGCGGCAAACGCCATAATAACGGAGCGATGCAGCAATCGACTAATGAAAATTCTTGGCTGAGAAAATACGGCTTATCATTAAAAACCGCATCGATGCTGACTAAACTGTCTAACAAATGCTTGCGAGCTTTTTCCGCTTTTGCAGGTGTGGAATTTTCAATTTCACGCATCAACTCATACCAGTCTTGTTCAATACGAAACATTAATTTGCGGCTCTCGGCACGCGCGACTGGATAGACGGGTAATAGTGGCGGATGCGGAAAACGCTCATCGAGATATTCCATGATGATCCGCGCTTCATACAAAACCAAATCACGATCAACCAATGTAGGCACACTGCCATAAGGATTCGCTTCCAGCAAAGCTTGCGGTTTCTCTTGATAAATGATCGGGTGAATTTCAACATTCACACCTTTTTCCGCTAGCGCAATGCGAACTTGATGACTGTACGTATCAGTACTATCTGAATATAAGGTCATCAGCGTACGCTTTGTGACAATGGCCATTGAATAAACTCCTTTGAGCAGTGTATTTTAAAGAGCTTGAGTATAGCACATTACTGCCGAACCGTCATCTTTTGTTTGATTATCACACACAAAAAAGCCGGATTAATCAAGGCCGCAGCAAACCTCAGGCTGCCAAGGCGCGATCATCCCAGCATCGATTAGCTTCACCCAGCTTGGTTAAAAGTCAATTAACTTAATCCAAAAAACTGCAGACTTCAGCATGTTACTCACAGCAGTAAGTGTATGAAACTTGCAAAAAGGATGTGTAACCTATTGTTTTTTTAATGAACATCTTTCCAGAATTCTTTCTTCAATAGAATCGTAAGAACCAACAAAACTAGCAAAAAGCCAATCACCCAAAAGCCAATGCGTAGGCGCGAGGGTTTGAATGGCTCTGCAACATAGGCCATGAAGTTTACGATATCATGCACAACTTGCTCGAATTCATGTTCCGACATACTTCCGGTTTCTAGCAGTTGCAAATGGTCGACCACTTCAATCGTTCTCGTGCCATCTTGAATCGGAATTTCATATTGCCGTGTTTTCGCCACCTGTTGACCTTGCAGCAGCACTAACACATTGGGCATGCCGACATCTTTAAATAACCAGTTATTACTGCCCCATTGACGTTCTGGATCGGCATAAAAACTCATAAGATAGGTGTAAAGCCAATCGGCCCCACGCACGCGAGCTTTCAAACTCAAATCAGGCGGTTTAACGCCAAACCAACTGGCTGATTGCTTAGGCGGAATGGCTGTTAAAATAGAATCGCCTGGGTTCGCACCGGTAAAAATTAAATTCTTTTTCAACAACTCTTTAAGAATTTTGCCATCTCTATCCACAATTTTTAAATCTTTAGCCATACGCGAATAACGCATGTATTGCATGGAGTGACAACTGGCGCAGTAATTCATATACCATTTAGCACCGCGCTGCAACGACGCTTTATCACTGAAGTCTACGTTTGCTTTTCGCAAAGGGACGTTATTGCTTCCAGTCGCTTGGCTCATCAGTGGCAAACACAGTAAAACGACTATTAACCATTGTTTCATTAGGTCACTCGCTCTGGTACGGGTTTGGTTTTATCAAACCGAGTGTAGATCGGCATCAACACAAAAAATCCAAAATAAATTAATGTAAAAAATTGAGCGAGGTATAGTTTCAACGGCGTGACATTGACTGTGCCAAGATACCCTAAACCGATAAAACTGATCACAAATAAAGAGATTGCAGTTTTAGTGATCCAACCTCGATAACGAATAGATTTCACCGGGCAACGGTCTAACCACGGCAACAGAAAAAGAATCACAATCGCCGCGCCCATCATAATCACCCCCATCAGCTTATTGGGAACCGCGCGCAAGATAGAATAGTACGGTGTCATATACCAAACTGGCGCGATATGCGATGGCGTAGTCAGCGGATCCGCCGGCACAAAATTCACATGCTCGAGAAAATAACCGCCGCCCTCGGGCACAAAGAAAATCACATAAGCAAACGCAATTAAAAACAAGACTACGGCCACTAAATCTTTTACTGTGTAATAAGGATGAAACGGAATGCCATCTAACGGTTTACCTTCTTCATCTTTTTTCTCTTTAATTTCTATGCCATCAGGGTTGTTAGAGCCGACATGATGCAAAGCGATAATATGCATCCACACTAACATGACCAGCAGCAAGGGTATTGCCGCGACATGCAAAGCAAAAAAGCGCTGCAGCGTTGCATTCGCCACATTAAAATCACCTCGGATCAACAACATTAAATGATCCCCCACCCAAGGGATCGCACCAAACAAGGATGTGATCACTTGCGCGCCCCAAAACGACATTTGCCCCCACGGCAACAAGTACCCAAAAAATGCTTCGGCCATCAACGCTAAGTAAATCAGCATGCCAACCAACCACAATAATTCACGCGGTTTTTTATACGAGCCATAGATTAAAGCTTTAAACATATGTAGATAGATCACGATAAAAAAAGCTGAAGCGCCCGTGGAATGCATATAGCGAATGATCCAACCGCCTTGCACATCCCGCATAATGTATTCAATCGACGCAAACGCACCTTTTGCAGTAGGCGTATAAAACATCGTTAGCCAAATGCCAGTAAGGAATTGGTTAACTAACACCAACAACGCCAACATGCCAAACACATACCAAAAATTGAAATTCTTAGGCGCGTAATAATGCGTGATGTGCTCGCGCATCATTTGCGTCATCGGGAAGCGTTTATCGATCCAAGCGGTTAATCCATTAGCCATAATAAGTCCTTAAGTCGGGATGGGGCCTTGTTGATCTTCGCCAATCATAATCAGATGATTGCTGAGGAAGCGATACGGTGGTACTTCCATATTAATCGGTGCCGGCACGCCTTTGAATACACGGCCAGCCAAATCGAAAGTGGATCCATGACAAGGGCAATAAAATCCACCCGGCCAGTCTTTGCCTAAACCGCCAATGTCAGGGCGATATTTAGGTGAACACCCCAAGTGGGTGCAGATCCCAACGAGCACCAAGTATTCAGGTTTCAATGAACGAAACTCATTTTGAGCATATTCAGGTTGTTGTTCAGCCAAGGATTTAGGATCACGCAATTGCGCATCATTTTTAGGAAGCGCATTCAAAACTTGCTGAGACCGCCGGATGATCCACACCGGCTTACCGCGCCACTCCACCGTGATTTGCTGACCTTCTTCAATCTTACTCAAGTCAACTTCCACAGGCGCCCCCGCGGCCTGCGCCCTCGCGCTAGGCCACCAAGACATCGCAAACGGCGTCGCCGCAAACACTGCCCCAATCCCACCGACCACAGTCGTAGCCGTCACCAAAAACCGTCGCCTTTCCTTGTCGACGCTATTCTCACTCATTCAGCACTCCATGCAGTTTGAGAAGGCACTAATATACATCAGAGAATGGGATTGAGGCAAATTCATCATTTACGCGATCAAGAGGGGTCAAGTCTTTCCTTATAAAGTTCGCGCTACTAGCGCGAACTTTATAAGGAAAGACTTGACCCCGGTGATCGTTAATCTAAGTTAGTTAACATATCCGTTTCATAATCCGCTAACGGCTTAGCGTGCTTGAGGCGATGAATTAAATCAGGATTTGCGATGAAAGGTCGGCCAAGGGCGATAAGATCAAACTCATTATTAGCTATCCCCGCTTCTGCCCGCTCTATGCTGTAACCGCCGCAGGCCATTAAGGTACCGCGATAATGACTACGTATGAAGGCTGTCATGGTTTGCTTGCCTAACTCTTTAAATTCGACTGAATCATCAAAATTACCGGTATGCACATAGGCAATAGGCACGTCATTCAACTGTTCCAGTAAAGTTTGAAACACCGAAGCGTCACGAGGATCTTGAACGATTTCATTTAAATACGCTGCGGGAGATAAACGAATGCCAACTCGTTCAAAACCGATCGCGTTACCACAAGCGTTTACGACTGCTTGCGCGAAGCGCACCATATTTTCGGGTGAATCGCCGTATTGATCCTGGCGGTGATTGGTGTGGTAATGAAGAAACTGATCGACTAGATAACCATTGGCGCCGTGGATCTCCACACCATCAAAACCTGCTTCAATGGCATTTTTTGCCGCTTGCGCAAAACTCTCAATGAGATCTTCACTTTCTTGCAAACTTAGCGCGCGCGATTCTCCATAAAACAAACCATCAGAACGATTCACAGGAGCAGACATCGTTGTCGCCGACGGCGCAACAGGCAATTCACCTTGTAAAAAATGCGGATGACTCACGCGACCCACATGCCAAATTTGCGAAAAGATCCGCCCACCTGCATCGTGCACAGCTTCCGTAACGCGTTTCCAGCCGGCAATGTGTTGCGAAGTATATATCCCTGGCACGTTGCTATAACCTCGCGCATCGGGGCGGATGATCGTGCCTTCCGTAATAATCAACCCTGCGCTTGCGCGCTTGGCATAGTAGTCCGTCATAGCATCTGTCGGGCTGAGATCATCATGCGCCATGTTACGCGTCATCGGCGCCATGATAATTCGGGTATTTAGCTGCAGCTGATCAGTTAGTTGGAATGGCTCTAATAAGATTTGTGTCATGTTGCTCTCCCGTTACCTATAACTTGGGGAGCATTTTGGACTTTTCAACTGAGGTGATTAGGAGGGCCATCGTTTATTAATAAACTCGATGGCCCCAGCTGTCTTACAGTTCAAAGTTAGACAATTGCTCTGCAAACTCTCGTTTATTTTCATCAACTGTCTCATCCGCCACCGCCTCCATTACAGCACAGGCATTTTGAGCGCTTTTAGAAAGCTGCTTGAAAAACCTCGCGGCATTTTCACAGGCTTTGCCGTCGGAAACATCGTTACACATACGTTTAGATTCTAGATAAGCTCGGCAATTAGACTTGTCATCGGGATCGGCTAACTGAAAGGGAAATCCAACGGGTTTTGTCTCAGTTTTTCGCGTTTCAACATCCACAACTGTCTTCCCAGCAACACTTGCCGTTCTACGTGCATTAACATCAACTTCACTAGTTTGACTCGCTTTCGCAAACAAACCCTCACAATAGGTTTGATCATCTTCAGGCACTTGCGCTAGTAACAGCGACACTTGCTCACAAACATCAGTTGGCACACCCTCTAACACGGCTCCCATTTGCGTAAACACACAAGCTCCGCGCATTTCAATATACTTAGAACAAGGCTCCAGGGAATCACCCAGCCGCTCCCTGGCCTCTTGCTCAATGCGATCACGCTCCGCTTGCTCATTGTCATTCGCACTGGCATAACCTGCCATACTCAACAATAAACCCAAGAAGCAAAGAAATTTTATAAATTGCAGCGCTGATGAGCTGCTACCCGCTGTAGATTTTGTTTGGCGTGTTCTAGGCATAGAAGTATCTCCTTTTAAGTAATGGATCGAAAAAATTAAAAATTCACTTAGGGGAGAAAGTGATTACAAGT
>SDBT01003086.1_pt1 | contig 28948 bp, 22 predicted proteins | sample 2277101 | NCBI WGS metagenome assembly SDBT01 (sample SAMN10404973, study PRJNA504765) | marine sediment metagenome | isolation source: marine sediment core GS10_PC15, 103 cmbsf | place: Arctic Ocean: Southern Knipovich Ridge | collected 2010
CGCTGAAGAGGTCATCGAAGTCACTCAGGTCGTCGGTGAGTTCGGCGGTGTCTATGCCTCGCACATGCGCAATGAGAATGCTCAGATCCGCGAGGCTATCGAGGAGAATGTGAGGATCGGTGAGGAAACAGGGGTGCCGGTGATCGTGTCGCACTTCAAGGTGACCGGCAAGAGCAACTGGGGCCTGATGAAAGACGCGGTCAAGGTGATCGAGGATGCCCGGGCCAGAGGCGTTGAAATAGTCGCCGATCAGTATCCCTATACCCAGTCGGCACCCATCGGGCTCATCCAATCATTCCTAAGTATTCCGCGCGACATGGAGCCTTTCGCCGAGTTGAGGCGGGAAAGAAGGAATCGCGACCTCTCGGAGGCCGCAGAGGTGGCGCTGCAAGAGAGGTACATGGAGGAACTGAGGGAAGCACTCTCGGATCCGGAGAAACGGGAACGGATAAGGGAGGCGACGATTGCGGGCCGCCCCAATGATCCCAGTGCTGTGGCCATGTGGGGCTGGGAGGACTTCAGCATTCTTGTGGCCGAGAAGAACCGCCACCTGGTCGGTACGAACTTCGTAGATCTCCCCGGTGCGCAGCGCGGAGACATATTCGATATCGTCGTGGACCTGATGCTCGACGAACCTGAAATGCTCTACGGCGGTGGATCGCAATCGGAGTCTGATCTCGTGCACGCTCTCGGCCAGGACTGGGTGATGGTCTCCAGTGATGGTGGCGCTGTCAGGGTCGTGGATGAATCGGCAGGCCCGAGGCGAGGCCATCCTCGTGATTTCGGCAGTCAGACCAGGGTCCTCCGCAAATACGTCAGGGAGGAAGGACTGCTGACGCTGGAGGAGGCCATCCGCAAGATGACGTCGCTTCCGGCATCATTCCTTCGACTGAAGAACAGGGGCACTCTCCAGGAGGGGGCCGTGGCAGACATCGTCGTCTTTGATCCCGAGGCCGTTCGGGACAATGCAACCTATGCCGATTCCCGTCGCTACAGCTCCGGCGTGGAGTACGTGATCGTCAACGGGGTGCCCAGCATCGAGAATGGCGAGTATCTCGGTGCTCTGAACGGCAGGCTCCTGCTATTGACCGATAACCAGTAACGGTCACAGCTTTGGAGGTTTAACCCGCATTTCTCATCGCCCTCCTGCTGCGGCCGCGGATAGGCCCGCGCATACTTCGTTGCGCTTGATTCGAGTGCTCGACGTGCTGCATGAGCACGCCTCCGCGCTCGAACCTGCGCGCGTACGTCTCCAGCCTATTCCTCACCTTTCCACGGATCGCCCGGGAGCAGCTCGATGAGGCTTGATAGCACGACCTGAGCTGCAGCCCCAATTTCCCATTCTGATCCCGTGGCCAGCAGCGGCCCGATATCGGCGGCGAACTGTGGGTCGCGGAGCTTGGCGTGGAGGTTCTGTTCGAACTGCGCGCGCGTCACCCGATGGCTGTCCCGTTCCATGTACTGAGAGAATGCCGCAATGATGCGGGCCGGATTGGCCTCCGAATTGCGCAACGCGGTTGCCAGGTCGAACAGGTCGCGCCCCTGCTTGCGTTGATACAACGCTCGCAGCTTGGTCGCCAGAAGCTCGTCGAGCTCGTAGCTCTGGACCTCTGTCGCGCCGCGGAACCAGCGCGATGCCACAGCGAAGGGAACCTGCCTGAAACCGTAGACCGCGAAGTGCTCCCGCGAGTTGATCTCGACCTTGAGCCGCATCCGGAGGGGCGGCGCATCCTCTGAGTCGAAACGGTAGACGAAGGTAACGCGGCCTTCGGTTTGCTTCCAGCGGGGCTCACCAAGCCAGGGATCGAGAACTTCGCGCAAGGCCCCCATCATCGAACCCGCGGGCTCGGCCTTCATCTGTACAAGGTCGATGTCCTCCGAGTAGCGTGCGGCAGCTTTGAGATGAAGCTTGTAGAGCGCGGTCCCGCCCCGAAACGCCACCGCACCCTTCAGCAGCGGATGCGAGAAGATCTCAACCAGGGCGCGGCTGATGACGAGGTCCTGCTCAACCTGAGAGTCCTGCACCCAAGGCGCTTGCGCCCGCCACTCCGTGATGTAGTCGCGCGGGATCATGACTGAGCCTCTACGTCCGCGTTGATGTACAGCTTCCAGCCCTTGTTACGCTGGGCAGAACTGTGCGGCACCGATGCCAGGAGCGCCGTCGAGCGCTTTGCATGTTCCCGCACATAGGCCTTGAGCAATGCAGCCGCGTCAACGAACCCGCCAAGCTCGAGCAGGTATCCGAGGCGCTGCGCCCAGGAGACAGGAGCGGTCTGCGCAGCCATCACCAGCTTCTCAGGATCGATCCGCTCGGCCAGTTCAGACAAGACCGTCGCCACCTGATCGAGCCCGCCGACGCGGTGCTGGTAGCCGACGAGGTCCACCGCCGTTGCCTCGGGCTGCGAAACCAACACTGTGCCGCGCGGTGTGTTGAAGCGCTGAACCTGCACCTCCGCCAGACGCTTGCGCGCCATGAATGCGACGCGGACCCGTCCGCACCGGATCGGTCGCCGATTCTTCGCTAGTAGGACCTGGAATTCCTGCGGACGGTGGTGCGCAGCACCGTGGTACTGCGCGGCCGAGAGAAGGCCCGCATAGTACTCGAGGTCGAGGCGCTCCATGAGGGCCGGAATGAACTGGTCGGCGGGAAGGCACCCCAGGGAGCGGTATTCCGGCGGGACAACGACGTAGAAGCCCCGTGCGGGCGATGCGATAACTCCACGTTTCGCCAGGCGGTTCAGAGCAAGCCTGGCAGCAGCAGCAGAAACCCCCAGCGCCGCCTGTGCCTCGCTGGAGACGAAGTCATACCGTCCGGCGGCGGCGAGGTCGGTAACGAATTCTCTCGCGCGAGGATGACTGTGTGCTGATTTCATATACGTAACATATTAGTTTGCGATACTTTACGCAAGTGATATGTAAATCTGAGCTTCTCGCCGTATTGATGGGAAGACCTTGGAGCGGGCACGAGAACCCTGTGAGCCTCGCCCACGAGGGTTCGATTCCTGCCGCTTCCCCGGCTGATCGGCTCACCGATTCAGCGGTGCTCGAGGGGCTCTTGCCAGCTCCTTCCCCGAACGGACGGTTCGTGGGTGAACTCCGACAGATCGTTCCCTCCGCCGACACCTCACGACAGTACCTGCTCCCATAACTAACTCTCTCAGGGGTGCTGGTCTGGTCGGCCAGACCGATGTCTGGACCGACCGTGGTGTCCTTGCATTGACGTGTCGGTCGGCTAGGGCGGAGGCCAGGAGCCGGTTTGGTCGAGGGACGGGCGGGAGCTCTGCTACCGCAGTGGCGACCTCGAGGGGCCCGTGGCGGGTATTCAAAAGAAAGACGCCCCCAGCCGGAGCGAGAAGGCAGTGGATGCAAGGCGCGCGCCGAGAGGGCGACCGCAGGCGTACTTAACGTACGCCGTAGAGAGCCCGACCAAGCGCAACGCCGCAGACGCTGCCTTCTCGCTCCGGCTGGTCCGGCTAGTGGCGCAGCGCCGTGATGGGATCAACCCGCATCGCACGACGGGCCGGCAGATATGCGGCAAGCAGGGCAAGCGCGAAGATCAGCGCAGCCACCCCAACCAAGGTCATCGGATCCAAGGGGACGACCCCAAACAGCAGACTCGAGATGTAGCGCGTCACCCAGAACACCAGTACGAGACCCAGCGCGACCCCCAACCCGGCCATTCGGGCCCCTTGGCTCAGGACGAGTCCTGCGATGTGAGAGTTGCCGGCACCGAGCGCCACCCGAATGCCGAGCTCGCGCGTGCGCTGAGCCACCGCGTAGGTGAGCACGCCGAAGAGGCCCAGACACGTGATGCCCGTGGCCACGACCGCGAAGAGAACAACCAGCAGCGCCCGGAATCTGCTGTCCGCGCTGCGCTCGGCGACCATCTGCTCGATTGTACGGATCTGCCACACTTCGATGTTGCCCGGATCGACAGCCTCGATTTCGCGACGCAGCACGGCCGCCAGCCCGGCTGGGTCCACCGACGTGCGGACGAAGAAGTTGTCGGCTTGGCCCCAGGGTCCGTAGTAAAACGTGGGTATCGGTTCGCGCTCGAGTGTGTTCCTGACGTCCCGCACAACCCCTATCACTTCGAGTGGCTTCGGCCCGTCAGGCCGCTCATCCCCCGGCTCCCACCGTCGCCAGGCACCGAGCGTCTGGTTGGCGACGTCCGGATCGTAGCTGCCGTGGTAGAAGATGTTGCCCACGGGGTTCTCGTCAGGCCAAAACGTCCGCGCCATTCCCTCACTGATCACGACCTCGAAGAAGGTGCGGCGCACCCACTGTGTCTTCCACCAACGCTCGTCCCACGTGCGACCCGCGACAAGCTCGATGCCGAGCGTCCGAAAGAAGCCGCCGGACACGTATTTATCATCAACTCTGATAGCTGTTTCGCCCGGCCGCGGGCGGCCGGGAATCGTGATGTGGTATCCGACGAGCTCGAAGCCCGTCAGTGGCACGCCCATCCGGTCCGCCCAAGCTAACGACGTGACCCCGGGAATCGCCTCGACGCGCTCCCTTATCAGGCGAGCCCGTTGGGGACCAGGGCCTTCCGAAGAGTTCAAGGGGAGGTTCCACCATTCCTGAGGGGTTGAGCGGGTATTGACTTGGACAACCCGTTCGTCCCCAACACCGGTATCGACTCCTACCAGGTTCCAAAAACTCTGTAGCATGAGACCCGCCCCGGCCAGCAGCACCAGCGACAGGGCTACCTCAGCGGTTACCAGCACGCGGAGTGACCGGGTCCGGGCAAGCGTGGCACCTCGACCTCCAGCCTTGAGTACCTCAGAGGAATGGCGCCGGGCCCCCCGCAGGGCGGGCCACAGGCCCACCAGCATCACGGTCAGCAGCGATACACCGATGGTGAACCCAAACACGTCGAGATCGAGACCGACGTCGTCGAGCCGATGCACGCCGGCAGGCGCGAGCATCTTGATCGCAGCGATACCCCAATACGCCAACAACACGCCCAGGACACTTGCCGCCCCAGCTATCACCATACTTTCGCTGATCAATTGACTGAAGATGCGTCGTGCTCCGGCGCCGAGTGCTGCGCGCAGAGCAAGCTCCTGCTCCCGGGCTACCCCCCACCCCAGCAGAAGACTCGATACGCTAGCGCAGGCAACGAGCAACACCAGAGCCGTGGCCGCCCAAAGGAAACCCAGTGCCACCCCATATTCCTGGCGCAGCAGTTCTCCAACGGGGACAACCGTCACCTCGAGGCCCCGTCGAACCAGCCCTGGGGTGGCAACGGTCTCGACGATGCCCGCCGCAATGGATTGCAGGTTTGCTCGCGCCTGTTCGGCCGTCACTCCATCGCGCAACTGGGCGAGAGTACGAAGCGTGAAATGGTTGCGATCGCCTCGCCCCAAAGTCTCGAGCCCCAGGGGCAGGACGATCTCGGGGTCCACCGGCGCGCCATACCCGAACACCCGCTCAACCGACGACCCCCAGCCGCCCTCCATGCGTAGCGGTGGAACCCGGAAATCAGGCGGTAGCATCCCGACGATCTCGTATTCTGCCGTTTCGTAGTCACCGTACCACTCCGTCTCCGGGCGAACCACGATGCGCCGCACGCGGATCGTTCGCCCGATGACCGCCTCGCCGCCGAAGTTGCGCAGCCAGTACGCATGCGTCAGCAGAACGATGTTGCCGACACCTTCAAAATCCTCCTCCGCCCGAAACGTTCGGCCTGAAGTCGGCACAACCCCCATCATGTCGAATAGATCTGCGGAGGCATACAGAGTGCGGACCCTGCTCACACCGTCCTCATGCTCGACGTATAGCCCATCTCCCTTCCGCAACGCGGCCACGTGCGAGAATACGTCGTTCAGGTTTTCGTAGTCTCGGAAGTTGGGCTCCGACATCTGCCGTTCGGCGCCATTTCCCCGGTTGTTGTTCCACACCTGCACCACCCGATCGGGGGACTCGAAGGGAAGGGGAGCCAAGACAACCGTCTCGATGACGCTGAACATGGCGGCATTGGCCCCGATGCCCAGCGCCAACGTGAGCACCGCCGCGACGGCGAATCCGGGTCTGCGTGCCAGCGACCTTGCCCCGTGCCGGAGGTCGTGGAGCACCGCCTCGATCAGCCCGCCCCGCGCCCTCGGCTTCAGGCTCGCCATCTGGATCGTGCGGCAACCGTTGCGCGCGTCGTCGGGGTCGCCGAAACGGCGAAGCGCCGCCCTGCGCGCCTGCCGCGGCGTCATCCCCTGCTCGACGTTGTCGTCGACCTGGTGGTCGATGTGAAAGCGCAGCTCCTCGTCGATCTCTCGCTCGATACGGTCGCGCCGACGGGCCGGGCGTAGGCGTATCAGGAGCTCACGAAACCAAGACGCCCTGCTTCTCATCGTCAGCCTCCTCTATGCCTTCTCCAACACCTGCCCAATCGCCTCGCACAACAGCGCCCAGCCCTTCTTCTCCTTCTGGAGCGCCAGGCGCCCCGAATCGGTGAGGCTGTAGTACTTGGCCCGCCGGTTCTTCTCCGACGCCCCCCAGCGCGAGCGAACCCAGCCGCGTCGCTCTATCCGGTGCAGCGCCGGGTACAGCGACCCCTCCTCGATCTGCAGCTTGTCCTCGGTGACCTCGCGAATTCTCAGCGCCACCGCGTAGCCGTGCATCGAACCCCGAGTCAGGGTCCTCAGAATCAGCATGTCGACGGTTCCTTTGAGGATCTCGATTTTGGGCATCGTGAAGAGGATCTCCGGAAGCGGGCACCGTCGCCCGTGTTCGTTCCCTGTAGAAGTTCTAGGGGACGGTAGTCCATTTTCCATAGAAGTTCAAGGGGGAATACACGATAGGAGGGCCAGCCTCCACAGGGCATTGTTAACCCAAGCTGATTCTTGCCCGCTTGGACGCCTCGGCCAGACAGAAAACGTCCGAATATCGGGGTTTCCTGTCCTCCGGAACCCGCGCTTTGTGGTGTGGACCTCGGTTTACTTGACAAAGCCTGCGCGACAGAAGTACTTGATCATCACTTTCGAGTCGTCGACGCGATCGACGGTGAACAAGGGGCGAAGGGTTTCTTCGAAGCCTGCCCGCGGATGGGGAACTTCCGGCCGTTTGAGATATTCCTCCAGTCGGAACATTGTCTCGGCGTGCGGGTGCTCGACGTTGGGAACGTCGAGGACGACCTTGGCTCCGACCTTCACGACACGATGCAGCTCGGCAAGGGCCCGCCTGGCGTAGGTGGGAACCGGCGGCGAAATGCTGTATAGATGGACACCCAGGTCCGCTTTGCAGTGGATCGATTTCCGGCGGCACTGCGACTTCCAGGGAGGAAAGCATCATGAAGCGCTCATTGACCCTCACCGCCCCGATCATTGTTCTCTGCCTCGCGCTGACCTTGACGTTCACGCCGGCCCCAGCACGGGGCCAAGATGCCAGCGCGGAGCTGCCCGTGATGGTCACCTCCTGCGGGCAAAGCCCGGGACCGGTGCGCATCCAGTTCTTCATGAACCGGCTGAAGATGGACCACGAGTTCAACATGGAAGCGACCGCCGACGACCTGGTAGCCCGGCAGCAGGCGGGTAATCCGGTCAAGACGCTGATCATCGTCACCGGCGCCAGCCTCAAGGGAATGGGTGCCGCGGGGACTTCCATCGACGACGAGCTGGATCGCACTGCGGCGCTCATCGACGAGGCTGAGAGCCAGGGCATCACGATCGTTGGGGCCCACATCGAGGGCATGGACCGGCGCGCTCAGGGTGCCGCCGAGGGCGACACCTCCGACGAGCAGTCGATCGATCTGGTGTGCCCGCGCTCCGACATGCTGATCGTGCGAGCCGACGGCAACGAGGACAACCGATTCTCGATCATTGCCAACAGCGAGGGCATCCCCCTGATTCTGTTCGAGAAGAACATGGAGCTGGGCAACGTCATCGAAAAGCTGTTCCAGCAGTAGCGGCGCGAACGAAGTGCACGCGGCATTCTTGCAGGCGGGACCAAGGAGCGATAACAGGTGAGCATGTTCACCTATGCCGGGATGATCCTCGGCGTAATGGTGGCCGCCTACATCATCGCCAAGTTCCTCAAGCTCTCCACCGAGCTGTCGATGCTCACCGCCGCCATCGCGGGCGCGTTGGCCGGCGGCTTCGGAATCCCGGTCCGGCACATCGCCGAGGGGGCGATCACCTACCTCGACATCTGCCTCATCTTCATCAGCGCCACCCTGTTCATGAACACCCTGAAGGAATCGGGCGGGGTGGCCTTCGTGGTGCGGGGCATCCTGGTGAAGTTCCACCGCCAGCGGGCGCTACTGCTCGTGCTGCTGACCATTCTTCTGCTGCTCCCCGGGGCGCTCACCGGCGCCGGCAGTGTGACCGTGCTGATTACCGGCGGCATGGTGTCGGTCGTCCTCTACTACATGGGGATCTCGAAGCTGCGCACCGCCGCCATCGTGTTCTTGATCGCCGGCCTGAGCGCCGCCGCGCCACCCGTGAGCCTGTGGGCGATGATGACCGCCGCGGGCGTGAACATGCCGTACGTCGGGTTCTTCTGGCCCTTGCTCATTCCCTGCGTGGTCTGTGCGCTGCTGACCATCTTCATTCTCGGGTGGAAGGGCACGCGGACCGACCTCGAGAAGGCGCTGGCCGAGCTGCCCGAGCCGCCCGAACGGATGAGCTGGCTGAAGGTCATCCTGCCGTTCGCCGTGTTCATGGCGCTGATCGTCATCGGCCGTCAGTGGCCGCATTCGACGCCGATCATCGGGCTCCCGATGATGTTCGTCTGCGCGGCTGCAATGTCGTACGTGCTGTCGCCGGTGAAGCTGGACTTTCTCGAGATCTCGCGCGACACCGTCGAACAGCTCTTACCGCTGGTCGGGACATTGACCTGCGTCGGCGTGCTCGTGCAGATCATGACGCTGACCGGCGTGCGCGGCCTACTGGCCGTCACCGTGGTGACCCTGCCGGTGGCTGTTGTTTTTGCCACCCTCTGGCTCGTGCTGCCGATATCGGAGGCAGTACTGATGTACGGCGCCGCACCGGTGCTGGGCGTGCCCCTGGTACTGCTGTTCAACACCATGGGGCTCGACCCGATCGTGGCTCTGGCCGGCATGAGCGTAATCTGGCCGCTGGGCGACGCCCTACCCCCGACCGCCATCATCGGCAGGCTCACCGTCGATGTGGTCGACTACGAAGACTCCTATGTGAAGTTCCTGAAGGCCTGCATTGTCCCGGCAATCATTATCATGATCGTCGGCACGCTGATGGTGGTCTTCAGTAGCGAGCTCTCTTTCCTGACCGGGTTGTAGAGATGGCCATTCTGCAAAGCATCATCACCGTCCTCTACTACGTGCTGGTGGGGTACATCGCCATCATCATGCTGTGGAACTTCAAGAGGACGAAGGAATGGAAAAAGGAGCTCCTCTACCTGGTCGTGTTGCTGCCCTTCCTGCTGCGGCTGTTCCGGCTCAAGTGAGAGGTCAAAAGGCGCTGTTGCCAGACACGAAACGACGATGAGAGACAAGAACCCGATCATTCGGAAGGCAACATTCGGGCTGGTCTTCCTGCTCCTGTTTGCCACCTCGGGCTGGAGCTTCTACAACAGCCGCCATCTGGCCGAAGCCGTGGTGCTCGGCCCGGGAGTCACCAAGGTCGCTAAGCTCGGCGACTACTTCGATGGCATCCGCGGCACGGCGAACGACGCCAACGTCTACTTCTTCGAGGGACAAGAGCCGGGTGCCACCATGTTCGTCATGGGCGGAACCCACCCCGAAGAACCGGCCGGCCGCCTCGCCACCTGGCTATTCGCCGAGAATTTGATGATGGAGAAGGGGCGCCTGATCGTCGTGCTCAGCGCCAATCGTAGCGGCAGCACGGTCACCCGCATCGGCGGCGCCTACCCGCCCGACTTCACGATCGCCACGGACTGGGGCGAACGGACGTTCAGACTCGGTGACCGCTGGTCCAATCCCCTCGACCAGTGGCCCGACCCTGAGGTCTACATCCACTATCCGAGCGGGCAGGAGCTCGCCTACGTCGACATCCGCAACCTCAACCGCACCTGGCCCGGACGCCCCAACGGCAGCCTCACAGAGCGCACCACCTTCGCCTTCATGGAGCTGATCCGGCGGGAAGAGGTCGACATCTACATCGACCTGCACGAGGCGGAGCTGCAGTACCCGGTGATCAACACCATCGTCACGCACGAGTCCGGCCGCGAGCTCGCCACGTTCGTGTCGATGCTGGTCACCGACATGGAGGACTTCGGCATCGGCACCGAGTTCTCACCCGTGAACTTGCACGGGCTGTCGCACCGGGAGGTGGGGGATTTTTCCAACGCGATCTCCCTACTCTTCGAGGCTCCTGAGCCGTTCCTCGACGCAACGCGCGGTAAGACGACGCGAGAGCAATTGCTCACCGGCAAGGACGAGTTCGTCGTCAAGGCCGGGAAAGCCGGCCTGCTGTTCGCCTCGATCGACGAGAACGGCTGGCCCATCGATGTGCGAGTCGGCAGGCACACGTCGACCGTATTGATGACCATGGAATGCTGGACCGAGCTTTATCCCGACCGCCCACTCGTCGGTGGCAACGTGCCGCGTTATGCGGAGGTCGTCGCCAACGGCATCGGGCATTACCTGCGCGACCCGTCCAGGGCGGGAGCGCAAAGGGTGGTGTACGAGTAGTGTGGTCGTTACCATAATCGGACCCTTATCCCAGATTTCTCAGTCAACAGTCTCCAGGAGGGAGCAGCAAATGAGCATGAACACCTACAGCAAGGTGCTGAGCGGATTCGCTCTGATCGCGATCTTCGTGCTGGCCGGCGGCCTGGTCACCGCCGGTGCGCAGTCGCAGGTGCCGACGCACCCGCAGGTTGCGACGAATCCAGAGCTCACACCATTCGGCGACCGGCCTCTGTTGCCCGAAGAGGATTGCCCGACGTGTACGAGCGACACCGGGTGCACCAGCATCCAGGTCTCCAAGATGGCCTCCGATGACGGTTCGGTAATGACCGCGCATAGTTGCGACGGCAACTACCGCACCTGGCTGAACATCGAGCCCGCCGAGACGCATCCCGAGGGCACGATGCGGGACATCAAATGGGGACTGCTGCACACCGAGACTCTCTGGGACGAGAGGCGACTGCGCCTCAAGGGCCAGATCCCCGAGGCTCCCGAGACCTACGCCTACTTCAACGTCGCCTACCCGGCGATGAACGAGAAGGGGTTGTCGATCGGCGAGACCACCATCGGAGGCAGGCGCGAGCTCTACAACGACGAGGGACTATTCCTCATCGAGAACCTCCAGGCCATAACGCTCGAGCGCACCACCACCGCCCGCGACGCCATCAAGCTCATCGGTGAGCTGGTGGGAGAGTACGGCTACGGCGATTACGGTGAGTGCCTCACGTTCGCCGACGCCAACGAAGTCTGGCAGCTCGAGATCATGGGCGGTGGCCCGATCGAGGCCGGTGCCGTGTGGGCGGCCGCGCGCATCCCCGACGGGCAAGTCGGCGTGTCGGCCAACATCCCCCGTATTTCGACACTCGACCTGGACGATCCCGACCACTACATGGCTTCCGACAACGTCCACTCTCTGGCCGAGGAGATGGGCTGGTGGGATCCTGACAGCGGCAAGCCATTCCGCTGGTGGGAGGCCTACAGCGGCCGCACGCCGTTCTCGACGCGCGAGTTCTTCATTCTCAGCACGCTGGCGCCCGACCTGAACCTGTCGCTCGACATGGAGGAGCTGCCCTTCTCGGTGACGCCCGACCACAAGGTCTCGGTGCGTGAGGTCATGAGCTACTACCGCCAGACCTACGAGGGCACCGAGTTCGACATGTCGAAGAACCTCATGGTCGAGCAGCGCTCGTACGGACGCAGGGGCGGTGAGACCAACGGCAACGGCGACGCTCCTCCCGACATGGTCGCCAGCCCGGTGGTCAACAACTGGACGCTGCGCGGCGACATGGGGAGCCTGCTGAACACGCTGAAGCCGGGGACGGTCGACTCGATGCGCACCATCGCGATCTCGTCCTGCTCCTATTCGCAGGTCATCCAGAACCGTGGCTGGTTGCCGCCCGAGATCGGCACGGTGGCCTGGTTCTCGTTCGACAACCCTGGCCAGAGCCCCCGCATCCCGATCTTCGCGGGCACGACGAAGCTGCCCCCCAGCTTCGAGATCGGTGGCCAGCATCGCTTCCGCACCGACTCGGCACTGTGGTGGTTCCGCCGTACCAACCGCCTGGCGATGATCAAGTGGGGCGCCACCCGCGCCAAGCTCGAGGGAGCGGTGCAGGACTTCGAAGACCGCGCCTTCACCGAGCTGCCGGCAATCGAGAAGGTCGCCATGGAGATCTACGAGAGCGGCGACTACGAGGCCTTCCGCCGCTACATCACCCAGTACAGCAACGACTTCGCCCTGGCCGCTATGGCCAAGTGGTGGGAGATCGGCGACGAGTACTGGGCAGTGTTTGCCCGCGGCTGGTAGGAGGACACCACGGTCGGTCAAGTTATCGGTCAGGCCGACCGGAGCAGCACCCAAGCATAATCACAGTCAAGTTAAGCTGATTCTTGCCCCTTTGGGGGTCTCGCCCGGGCAGAAAACGCCCCGTTACTGGGGTTTCCTGTGCTGCGGAGCACGCGCTTCTCGCCGATTTCGAGTTAACTTGACAGTATCGATGATAGCGTTGCCCGTCGTCGCACATCGCCGAACTGTGCCGGGCTGCAGGTTAACTTGACAGTATCGTCGCGAAACCGGAGCCGGTCAGCGCGGCCGGCTGGAGATGTCCGGATCGCCGATGAAGACGCCGAAGGCCGGGACCTGAACGGTGAGCTCGTTGGAGGCCGCCGAGCACCCTGCCGTGTTGCACGCCAGCACCCGGTAGACGTAGCTCGTCTGCTTCTCGACGCTCCGGTCCGCGTACAGCCTGGTGCCCGCCGGCAGCGTGGCGATCTGGATGAAGCCTGGATCGGCCGGCAGCTTTCTCTCCACCCGGTACTCGCCCTCGTTGGTGGCGTTGTCATCCCAGCCGAGGGTCACCGCCGTGCTCGTGACGACCGTCGTCGCCAGGTTGGTGGGTGCCGCGGGCAAGCTCGCCGTTTGGTCCGCGGTGAAGGTTTCACCGGCGATCGTCATCGTGCCGCTGCGGCCCGTGGCCAGCGGGTTTGCATCCACGTCATACAGCACCGTGCCGCTGCCGCTGCCGGCGGCCCCCCCGGTAATGGTGATCCAGCCGGCGTTGCTCACCCCCGTCCAGGCACAACCTGGCAGCGTGGTCACCGTCACGATGTCGCTGCCGCCGGCGCCCGGGAAGGCCGCGCTGGTCGGATCGATCCCGTATATGCAGGGGGCCGGATCCTGCGACACCGTGAAGGTCGTCCCGACCGTGCCCGTCGTCTGATCGGCGATCGTGATCGAGCCGACTCGCCCCGAGGTCGCGGGGTTGACCGCGACCGTGTAACCCACCGTCCCGTTGCCGATACCGGCATCCGCGGAGGTGACGCTGATCCATGCATGGTTGGCCGTCGCCTTCCAACCGCAGCCGGCCACCGAGCTGATGCCGAAGGTGTTGCTGCCCCCGGCGGCGCTGAACGACTGCCCGCCGGGCGTCGCCGGCAGCGGACAGGGTCCGAACTTCTGAATGCGGTCATTGTTCGTTTCGGAGACGTACGCGTTGCCGGCCGCGTCCACCGCTATGGCGGCGGCGCCGTCGAACTGGGCGTCGCCGCTGCCGGAGTAGCCCCACCTGTTGAGGTACAGGCCGGTGCTATCGAACTCTTGAATGCGCGGCGTCGACGGGTCCGCGACGTAGACCATCCCCGAGGGGTCCACCGCGACGCCCCACGCAGACCAGAACTGGCCGTCGCCCGAGCCGGGGCCGACGCCGGCCTGGCAGCCGGTGATGCAGACCTGGAAATCGCCGCTGCCGTCCTGGACCCCGAACCCCCACATCCGCAGGAAGTTGCCGCTGCTGTCGAACTTCTGGATCCGGTAGTTGCCCTCGTCGGCGACGTAGACGTTGCCGGACGTATCGACAGCAACGCCTGCGGGCCCGCTGAGCTGACCGCCGCCGCCACCCGCGAGTCCGGGATCACAGGCACCCGTACAGATCTGGAAGACGCCGCTACCGTCATCCACACCGAAGCCCCACATACGCTCGAAGGTCCCGCTGCCGTCGAACTTCTGGATCCGATGGTTGGCGCTGTCGGCCACGTAGACGTTCCCGGACGCGTCCACAGCAACCCCCCGTGGGCCCGCGGCCCCATTGAACTCTCCCTCGAGCGTACCGACGCTCCCCCATTGCGTCAGGTATCCCCCGCCGCTGTCGAACTTCTGAATGCGCGCATTGACTCCATCGGCGACGTAGACGTTGGCCGATGTATCCACCGCCACACCCCAGGGAGAGTTGAATTCGCTGTCTCCAGCTCCGAATGCCCCCCACGTCGCCAAGAACGCGCCGCCGCTGTCGAACTTCTGCACACGATGGTTGACGAAGTCGGTAACGTAGACGTTCCCGGCGGCGTCCAGGGCCACACCCCGGGGTGAATTGAATTCCTCATCGCCAGCACCGGTCGTGCCCCACTTCGTGAGGAAGACCCGCGCCTGCGGGCCAGGTGGCCCGAACAGCTGAATCCGATGACCCCCCTCACTGACGTAAATCCAGCCGGCGGAACTGACGGCGATGCCGGCGGGGCCGTTGAACTCGCCTTCGCCCGTGCCGGAGCTGCCCCACTTCATCAGGAGGTTGCCGTTGACGTCGAACTTCTGGACACGGTCGTTGTTCGCGTCGGCGACATAAACGTTCCCCGACGAGTCGACCTCCACGTCGGCGACGATATCGAACTGCCCGTTGCCCGAACCCGATACGCCCGCCTGGCAGCCGCTCGTGCAGACCTGAAAACTGCTCTCGCCGTCCTGCACACCGAATCCCCACATCCGCAAGAAGACACGGCTGCTGTCGAACACTTGGACTCGGTTGTTGCCCCGATCGCCGACGTAGACGTTGCCGGCGGAGTCCACGCTCACACTCGACGGGGCGTAGAACTCCCCTTCGTTCACGCCCAAGGCGCCCCACTTGGCCAGAAAGCCGCCGCCGCTGTCGAACTTCTGGATCCTGTAGGTGCTCGCATCAGCCACATACACGTTTCCCGCGGTATCCGTGGCGATTCCAGTCGGGCCGCCGAATTGGCCGTCGCCGGCGCCCCGTGTACCCCATTGGGTGAGGTAGTTGCCATCGCTGTCGAACTTCTGGACGCGGAAGTTCCAGGAGTCGCTTACATACACGTTCCCAGATGGATCGACCGCCACCCCCACGGGCCCGCCCATCTGGCCAGTCGCCGAGCCCTCGATCCCGGCCTGGCACGGGGCGCTCGTGCAGATCTGGAAGGTCGCGGATCCGTCCTGGACTCCGTAGCCCCAGGTGCGCAAGAAAGCGCCGGTGCGATCGAACTTCGACACTCTGTAGTTGCTGACGTCCGCGACGTAGACGTTCCCGGAGGCATCGACCGCCACGTCCACGGGGCCTTTGAACTGGTCGGCGCCGGAGCCGAAGCTCCCCCACTCGTCAAGAAACGGAGGCGCGTCGGGAGACACGCCGAACTTCTGGATCCGGTGGTTGCCCCTGTCGGCGACATAGACGTTCCCGGCAGCATCGACGCTCATGCCGCCCGGGTAGTCGAATTGCCCGGCGGCGGCACCGGCGCTGCCCCACTTGGTTTGAAAGCTGCCATTGCCGTCGAATTTCTGGATCCGGTGGTTCCACGCATCGGCGACGTAAACGTTGCCCGACGAATCCACCGCTGCGCCTTGGGGGTAACTGAACTGACCGTCGGCGCCTCCCACGCTGCCCCACCCACCCAGGTAGCTGCCATCGCTGTCGAACTTCTGGATGCGACCGTTGTACTGATCGACCACGTAGACGTTACCCACAGCATCCACGGCGACGCCCGCTGGGTGATCGAACTGCCCGGCTCCTGCGCCCGCCAACCCCGGCTGGCAGCCGCTTGTGCAGGTCTGAAAGACGCCGACGCCGTCTTGCACACCGAAGCCCCACATCCGCTCGAAGGTCCCGCCGCCGTCGAACTTCTGGACCCGGTGGTTATCGTACTCAACGACGTAGACGTCCCCGGCACTGTCGACGGCGATCCCGGTAGGTGCCCAGAGCTGCCCCTCGATAAGGCCCCAGGCGCCCCACTTGGCCAAGAACGCGCCGCTGCTGTCGAATTTCTGGATCCGGTTGAATCCATCGGCCACGTAAACGTTGCCCCACGCATCCACAGCGATCCCGTTCGTACCGCCGAACTCGCCGTCCCCAGGACCGAACGTGCCCCACTGAGTCAGATACGCGCCGCTGCTGTCGAATTTCTGGATCCGGGAGTTGCCCCAGTCGGCCACGTAGATGTTGCCCGCAGTATCGACGGCGACGTCGCGGGGGTCATCGAACTGACCGTCTCCGGTGCCGGAGGTGCCCCACTCGGTCAGATAAGGCGGTGGCGGCTCGCCAGGTAGGCGGAGCTCTTGCGCGGGAGCGTCCGCACCGATCGCCCCTACGGCCAGGAGAGCGAAGCAGAAGCAGGCGGTTTTGCGCACGGGCACGTTCCAGGACCAACAGGAGACTCTACGACTCTAATATCCTAAATAAAGGCCTCGTTCACAAGCGCATCTTCCCCGTCGGTGGCTAGGTTCGCATCGCCTTCGTGCGCGGTCGTAGCGGAAGTAGACGCGCAGGCGCTTTGGGATGTGGTGCGTTCACGGCTTGATGAGATGGTACGCTCAACTCGCAAAACCCGGAGCGCCCGTCGACTCGGTGCTGGCAGATTCCGCATCCGCCCCGAGGTACTGCCCGCACCTCAACTGATATGTCAGACAAAACCGTAGCCCAGGTTGTGGCCGAAACACTGGCGGAGATCGGCGTCCGTCATCTGTTCGGTGTCCCCAGCGGCGGCTGGGTCGATTACATGGAGGCGATCCGGCGCACCGAGGGAATCGACTTCATCCTCACTACCCATGAGGGTGGGGCCGGCTTCATGGCCACCGTTTGCGGCCGCACCACCCAGATGGGCATCGATCATCAGGCCCTGTTCGCCCCGATCACCAAGAAGACCACCCGCCTGGAAGCGGGCAGGGTGCGCGAGATCCTCCTCGACGCCGCCCCACGCAACAACTCCATCACCAGGAACGGCCGCCCTTCATGCTCGCCGATGTCGTACAGGACGCAGATATTCGGGTGCGACAAGGCCGACGCCGCACGCGCCTCGCGCTCGAACCGCGCTCGCTGTCCAGGCTCGGACTGGTCGCCTATTCGGCCACGCTGTAGCCGGGGCCCTGGATCTGGTAGTAGCTGCCGGGGAAGAATTCGCCGCGGTCGGTCTCCGCGCGATCAGCGATCTTGGTGACCTCGGCAGCGCACACCTTGTACTCGGCAGTGCCCGTAACCGGGTCACCAGCGTCGTTGGTGAGCACGTTGGCGCGCGCCTCGCCGAAGTGCAGCGGCATCCAGATGCAGCCGGGCCGCACCTGCCGCGACACGATCGCGCGCACCTGAACCTCGCCGCGGCGGGTCGCGACGCGGACGGTGTCGCCATGCTCGATTCCCCGCTTGCGGGCATCGCGCCGATGGATCTCGACGAACGGATCAGACTGCTTCATGTGCAGCCCCTGCTCGCGGCGCGTCTGGGTGGCAGCGTTGTAGTGGTACAGAGTGCGGCCGGTGGACAGGAGTAGTCCGTAGTCGTCGTCCTCGATCTCCATTGACTCGCGATACTCGACCGGCATGAACAGGCCCTTGCCGCGCAGCACACCCTCGGAGTGCAGGTACTTCGTGCCAGGGTGCTGCGGATCGGGACACGGCCACTGGATACCCGTCTTGCCCTCGTGGATCTCGGTGTCGACGCGGGCGTGAGAGATGCCGGCGAACTTGTCGGCGTCGCGCGCCAGTTCGTCGTAGATCTCGGCCGGGCCGGAGTAGTGCCAATCGGCGCCGCAGGCGTTGGCCAACGCCGTGAGGATCTCCCAGTCAGCACGAGCCTGCCCGGGAGGTTCGACACCCTTGCGTACACGCTGCACGCGACGTTCGGAGTTTGTGAACACCCCGTCTTTCTCTGCGAACACTGCCGCCGGAAACACAACGTCCGCGAAGCGGGTGGTCTCGTTGAAGAACGGCTCCTGAATGACCACGAAATCGAGGTCGTTCATCCCCTTCTCGAGCTTCCTCACGTTGGGCTCGGAGATGATGATGTCCTCGCCCATGATGAACAACGCCTTGATGCCGTCACCAACGGTCTTCATCATCACGTTCAGGTTCATCCCGGGGTCAGGCGATAGCTCCACACCCCAGGAGGCCTCGTACCGAGCGTGGACCTCGGGGTCATCGACACGCTGGTATCCGGGGTAGAACACCGGCGTCGCGCCCGCGTCGTTGGCGCCCTGCACGTTGTTCTGACCACGCAAGGGGTTCATGCCTGACGACGGCTTGCCGAGATGGCCGGTCATCAGCACGAGGTTGGCAAGCGCGTAGACGTTGTCGGTGCCGTGCGAGTGCTCGGTGATGCCCAGCGTGTAGTAGATGCCGGCCTTTTCGGTGGTGGCGTACTTGCGCGCCGTCCAGCGGATGTCCTCGGCGGGCACGCCGGTGACTTTCTCCGCTTCCTCGGGCGTGTACGGCAGCACCGCCTCCCGGACAGCGTCCCAGTTCTCGGTGTTCTCGTCGATGAACTGCTGGTCCACGAGGCCCTCGGTGACAATCACGTTGGCCAGGGCGTTGAGCAGCCACACGTCGGTGCCCGGCCGTAGTTGCAGATGCTTCTCGGCGATCGAAGTCATCCAGATGGCACGCGGGTCGGCGACCACCATCGTCGCGCCCGCCTTCACAGCGCGCTTCATCTCCATCGCGATGATGGGATGAGCCTCTGACGTGTTGCTACCGATGACGAACAGGAAGTCGGCGTCGCGGATCTCGCCGATGGAATTGGTCATGGCTCCCGCCCCGAATGTCGTGACCAGACCGGCCACGGTGGGGGCGTGTCATGTGGCCGCGCATTGATGGACGTTGTTGGTGCCGAACACGGCCCGCGACAGCTTCTGCACCAGGTAGTTCTCTTCCGTCGTGCATCGCGAGGAGGAGACAAAGCCAAGGCTGTCGGCACCGTGCTCCTCTTTGACCGCCAGCAAGGCCGCGGCAGTCTTCTTGAGAGCTTCTTCCCACGAGGCCTCGTGCAGTTCGCCATCGTCGCCACGGATCAGCGGCGTGGTGATGCGGTCCTCGTGGTGGATGAAGTCGTAGGCAAAGCGACCCTTCACGCACAGGTTGCCGTCGTTGGTAGTGCTCCCTGGCGGAGGGCTGGTGACCTTGACGACGCGCCCCTGGCCATCACGGCCCTGGCGATCGATATTGAGATCGAGCTGGCAGCCGACGCCGCAGAAGTTGCACGTGGTTCGCACCTTCTCGAGTTCACGCTCGGGCTTGTCACCACGGACCAGCGGCATCTTCTCGCCCATCGCGCCGGTCGGGCACACATCGATGCAGCCGCCGCACAGTTCGCAGCTGGTGTCCATCAGAGAGAGCTTGTCAACGGTCGAGATCGTTGTTTCCGAGGCGCGGCCTGCCAGAGTGATCGCCGTGACCCCCTCGATCTCGTCGCAATACCGAACGCAGCGCGCGCACAAAATGCAGAGGTCCGGATCGAACAGCACGTACGGGTTGCGGTCGTCCGGGCGCGCCTCGCGCTTGGACTCCATGTACCCCCAATTCAGGGGAGCTTCGTACTCGCCGGCCATCTGAAGGAGTTCATTCGGCGCTCCTCGCTCGGCCCGTTCGATGTCCCCCGGGTGATCCGCCATGTAGAGCGCCAGCAGCGTCTTGCGATGTCGGTCGATGCGCTCGTTCTCGGAGAGCACCTCCATGCCCGCGGCGGCGCGCGTGGCACAGGCCGGCGCGAGCCGGCCCCAGCCGTCGATCTCCACCAGACACGTGCGGCAGGCACCGGCGGGATCCAGGCGCGGGTCATGGCACAACGTCGGGATGTAGATGTCGTGACGCGCGGCCACGTCGAGCACGGTCTCACCCGGAGTGAAGTCGTACTCGCGACCGTTCAGCTTGATTGTCGGCTTGTCGCTCACGCGTCTGATTCCTCTGGCCCGAATTCATCTGGGAAGTGCTTCAGGGCCAGCGTCAACGGCAGCGGCGCCGCCTGACCAAGTCCACAGATCGATCCTTCGTTCATCTGCCACGCCGCGTCGGCCACATGCTGTAGCGCACCACCCGGTGTGTCTGTGCCTTCGATGTTCTTGTTGAGCGCCGTCGCCAGGTATCGCGTGCCGATGCGGCACGGAGCGCACTGGCCGCAGCTTTCCGCTTCGAAGAAACGTAACTGGGTCATCACGGCGTCGCGCAGATCTCTGTCGGTATTCAGGACGACCACACCGGCCGAACCCAGCATCGAGCCTACTGCGCCCAACGACTTGAAGGCCAGAGGCGCGTCGCGCATCGACGCCGGCAGGAATCCCGAGCTGGCGCCGCCCGGGCTGAATGCCTTGAGTTCGCCATCGTAGCCGCCGGCGGCCTCCACTAGTTCGTCGAGCGTGACGCCGAGCGGCAGTTCGTACGTACCCGGCCGCTTCACGTCGCCCGAGATGCAGTAGAGCTTGGTGCCGGCCTCGTCGCGGCCGAGCGCCTTGAACCACTCCCCTCCCCGCTCGACGATGGCAGGCACGCAGGCGATGGTCTCGACGTTGTGGATCAGCGTCGGCTTGCCCCAGAGGCCGACCTCCACCGGAAACGGTGGCTTCAGACGGGGCATCCCGCGCTTGCCTTCGAGCGCTTCGAGGAGCGCCGTCTCTTCGCCGCAGATGTAAGCACCGTGACCGGCGTGCAGATGGAACTTGATGTCGCCGAACACGCCGCTTTCCTCGAAACGGCGGATGCCGTCGTCGACGATCTCCCACGGCACTTCGAACTCGCCGCGCTGGTAGAGCCACACCTCGGTGGCGCCGATCGCGTGGGCTGCGATCGCCAGTCCCTCCAGAACGCGGTCGGGTCGACGCAGGAGCACCTCGCGATCCTTGAACGTACCGGGTTCGCCCTCGTCTGCGTTGAGCACCATGTAGCGGGTCATGACCGGCTGATTGCGGGTACCGTTCCACTTGATGTGCGCCGGGAATCCGGCGCCACCGCGCCCCTGCAGGCCCGACGATTCGACCCTGTCGACGACGGCATCGGCGCCCATCTCGACGGCGCGCTGGAACGCCGCCCCGGACCAGTCCGGCTCGCCGAGCAAATTGAGAACCAGGTTGTCGGGATCGTCGACCTCGGGGCCCACGGCTCCGAACCAGACTTCGTTGTCAGGATTGGCCGCAGACCGCAGTTGTTGCCAATCGCCCTTGGCCTCGTGGATGTCCTCCACGGTGACACTCGGCAGCACCCGCTTGTCTCGCAACACCGCGGGCGCGACGTCGCAACCTGCCAGGCAGGTGCACCCTTCGGCCGGCAGACCGTTCAGTTCGGCGGCCTTCAGCACCTCGTCCGCGCCGGCCATGCGGCACGACAGCCCCGTACAGACTCGAATCCTCGCGTCCGGCCGCGCCAGCAGGTGATAAAAGCTGCCGACCCCGTAGACCTCGGCCTCGGGCATACCAGTCGCCTCGGCAACCTGACGCGCAGCGCCCTCGACCAGACCTCCGGCCTTGTCGAGCAGTTCCTGAATCTCGTGACGACGGTCATGGCTCATAGCGTCGTCATGCTACCCGCCGGCGCGGTGGAGAGCTACTTGCGGGGCCAGCACCTGGCTCGGTGTCAGCCCAGCGATTGTCGCTCGGTGACCGCTCCTAGTTCGACTCGAGTACCGTCACGTCATCGCCGCCCGGGGCGTCGACGACCTCGTAGAACGCGGCACCATTCTCGTCCTGGACCTCCTCGAAGAAGACCATGTCGAACTGGTAGTACTTGGCGCCTTCGTACTCGATCTCGATGCTTCCCTCCGGCAACTTGTCCACCTGGGAGCCCAGATCCGGCTCGCCGTTGATGAACCCGGTGTCGCCGTTCTCGTCGTACGCGACGTAGAGGTTGAACTCGACGTAGTAGTAGGTCTCGCCCTCGAAGCGGTGGGGTGGATCCTCAGGCGTACAGCAGCTCGGCCCGAAAGATCCGCTCGATGAGGCTGGCATCGAAATGCGGAAACCGGTCGAAGGTGCCGTCCGTGGAGAACACACCGTCGGTGATCAGCAGATGAATGTGCGGGTGAAAGTTCAGCAGCTCGCCGGAGGTCTGGATGAACCCCACCGCACCCGGCACGGCTGTCTCGTCATCGAAGCAGGCGAGCACCCAGAGCCTGAGCGCCCGCCAGGCGCAGCCGGCCAGATCCCCCATGAGCGTACGGTCGTAGCGGAAATAGACGCGCAGGCGCTTGGGGATGGTGAGAACTACCTGGCGGTGGGGGACATCCACGAGCAGCTGTTCAGCAGCGTTCGCCGTTGCCATCTCTTCTCCTCCACCAAGAAGAGACGGCCAGTGCCGGCGCCTTGGCCGGCGCTTTGGGATCAGGTGCGTTCACGGCTTGATGAGGTGGTACGCTCAACTCGCAAAACTCGGAGCGCCCGTTGACTCAGTGCTGGCAGAGTCCGCACCCGCCCCGAGGTACTGCCCGCACCTCAACTGATATGTCAGACAAGACCGTAGCCCAGGTTGTGGCCGAAACACTGGCGGAGATCGGCGTCCGTCATCTGTTCGGTGTCCCCAGCGGCGGCTGGGTCGACTACATGGAGGCGATCCGGCGCACCGAGGGAATCGATTTTATCCTCACTACCCATGAGGGTGGGGCCGGCTTCATGGCCACCGTTTGCGGCCGCCTGACCGGCGTGCCCGGCGTCTGCTTCGGAACCTTCGGCCCCGGCGCCACCAACCTCAGCACCGGCGTCGGCTGCGCCTTCCTCGATCGTGCGCCGGTGATCGCCTTGACCGATGAGATGACCGAGCCCATGCGCGGGCGCACCACCCAGATGGGCATCGATCATCAGGCCCTGTTCGCCCCGATCACCAAGAAGACCACCCACCTGGAAGCGGGCAGGGTGCGCGAGATCCTCCTCGACGCCGCCCGGGTGGCGATGAGCGAGCGTCCCGGACCGGTCCATGTCGGTCTGCCGCTGGGCCTCAGCGGGGAGGTGGAGCTTACTGGCTCAGATCGCCCGGAGGTGGCCGGCTCCGCCTTCTCGCCTCCGCCGCCTCCCTCCGTTGCCGGCGATGACCTACTCGAGCAGATGTCACGCCGGTTTCAATCCACCAGGAAGCCGGTGTTGGCCGTCGGCCTCGGCGCGGTCCGTGCCGGCGTGCAAGAAAAGGTCCTCGCCCTCGCCGAGCGGTTCCGCCTGCCGGTGGTGCTAACGCCGATGGCCAAGGGGATGGTGCCCGAATCGCATCCTTGCTACGCGGGGGTACTCTTCCACGCCCTCAGCGACCAGGTGGGCGCAACCCATCAGCAGGCCGATCTGGTCGTGGCGATCGGCTACGACCCGGTGGAGCTCAACTTCGAGGCCTGGATGCCGAAGGCACTGCTGGTCAACATCGACACCGTGGCCGCGGATATCGACACGAGCGAGTACGAGCTGGCCGTCGACGTGGTCGGGGATATTGCCGCCGCCTTGGATTACCTCCTCGCGCAGGACTGCGGCGAGAAGGAACGCGAAAAGGAATGGGATCTGGAAGCGCTGGGCGAGCGGCGGCGGCACATGTTCGAGCAGCTCTCGCCGCAGTCTGAAGAGTTCGGCCCGTGTGCAGCCCTGGATGTCCTGCGTGACGTCCTGCCGGACGATGGGATCATGACCGGGGACGTGGGCGCACACCTCCACCTGATCGGCCAGAAGTGGCCCACGCCGAGGCCCGGGACACAGCTCATGACCAACGGCTGGTCATCGATGGGCTACGCCATCCCCGCCGCCATCGCGGCAAAGCTGTGCCATCCCGAGCTGCCGGTGTGCGCGGTGGTCGGCGACGGCGGCTTCCTGATGTCCGCGGGAGAGCTGGCGGTGGCGGTGCGCGAGAAGCTCCCGATCGTCATCGTTCTGCTAGCCGACAGCGAGCTGGCCCTGATCCGAATCAAGCAGGAGAGGAGGGGCAACCCGATCTATGGAACGCCGGTGGGCGGCGCGCTGGTCGAGGGCTCCCCTTCCGCCCACGCCACCGTTTTCGGAGTCCCCATGATCAGGGCCGGCAACGCCGCAGAGTTCGAGAGCGCGCTGCGGGCGAGCTTCGCCGCCGACGGGCCGACGATCGTCGAGGCGATCATCGACAGCCGCGACTACGACGGCCTGGTCCTGCGCGATGATCGCTGCGGCACATCCTGAGGCGCCGCCGCCTCTCCCCTTCCCCGGTTTAGCCAGAGAAGAGGAGACCGTGCGGTCTTTTGCGGGCCAGCTCAGTGAACCAGATGCAGCTCCGTCTGGCGGCGCAGCACCCAGCGCATCTCGCCCTCGGCCGTGATCTCGGCCTCTTCCTCCATGGCCATGCGCACCGGCTGGTTGTCCCACTCCGGCACCGGCGTAGTGACCTGGAGCTCGGTCGAGAACCACATGCTGGGAATCACCGGCACGTCGCCGCGCCCCGGCACGCCCTCCTGATAGTCCCACAGCCCGATCAGAGGGCCGGCGCCGTGGCCATGGTCACCAATCGGGTGAGAGTACATCGTGCCGTTGAGCCCCTCGGCGTTCATCTGCTCGAGCACGGCATGCAGCACCTCGTTGCCGGACATGCCGACCTCGGTCTTCTCGAGGAGAATGTCCTGCAGCCGCTGGGCGTTGGCCAGGGCCACTTTCATTCCCTCGGGGGCGTCGGTCTCGCCTTCGCGCAGCACGTAGGCCATGTGCTGCGTGTCGGTTTTCATGCCCATGACGATGAGGCCGAAGTCGCAATGCAGCACATCGCCAGGCTGAATGACCGGGTTCTCGCCGAGCTCAGACCCTTCGACCCCACGACGCTGCACCGAAACCGACGGCTGAAACCAGGTCTGCAGACCCAAATCGTTGACACGCTGCCGCATCCACCACGCGACGTCCTGGGTGGTGGTCTCACCCGGGGTGATGACGAGGTTCGAGAAAGCCGCGGAGATGATCTCGTGCACCATGACCTGCGCACGACGATAGACCGGGGTCATGCTCGGCACGCGCATCGCCAGGTAGTCGATGACCAGGCGAGGGTTACGCACCACGCGGCTCTCGAGCTCGGGGCCGAGGGCTTCCCGCATCTGCTCCCACTCGCCGGCGGTGAGACCATCGGCAAAGTTATGCTCGTGGTCGATGTTGACGGCGATGACCTTCGGATCGAGCTCACGCACGACCTGGGCGAACAGCCGCCACTGGCCGGCGCCCCACAGCTCGGCCTGCTCCTCGCGCTCGGTGTCCTGCTGTGCCCGGTAGGTCTCGTAGAGCCCGCCCATCGAGCCGCCGCCCAGCGCCAGGCGCCGGACCCCTTCCTCGGGCCCCTGGTCGAAGAAGACGTAGATGGTGCGGCGGCGGGCGGCAAACGTCGTGGGATCAACCAGACCCCAGTAAACCGGGTCCTCGTTGTACTCGCGCATCGACACCACCCACATGTCGACGCCCTGCTCGCGCATGATCTTGGGCAGGTTGACCTCGAGGCGCTCCTCCAGCCACTTCTGCTGCACCTCAGCCTGCTGGCGCAGCGTTCCGAAGGGGCGTGCGGACCAGAACGGGCCGGTTTCCTGAGGGGCGGCGGGCCGGGCGAAGGCCGCGGGCTCGAACGAGGCGGAAAGCAAAGAGGCCGCTACTGCGCAGACAACCAGCAAGGGGAGCATGCGTCGCATGGTGTGTCCTCCGGGTTGTGTGGAACGAAGATCTACTACCCTATGCAAACGCAGATGGCCCCGGGGCGCAAACCGCGCCTCCTGCGGCCAGGACGAATTTGGGCTGAGCCGTCTGTCTCGAGCCGCTATATGATGCTGATATGGCTCTTGGTTGCACGGCGAACAGAGGAGACAATCCTGTGCTCTCGAGAAGAGTGAGCGTTGCTACATCCTGGGCGCTGATGTCCGTCGCGCTCCTCTCCTGCGGTGGAAGCTACGATGAGGGCACGGGCCTCTATCACGACGACGGAAACGGCTTCTTTATTCGATTCCCCGCGGGTTGGCATGAGTCGGCCTCCACGGCGGGGGCGCTCATCACCGTGACGGCACCGGATGAAAGGGCCCAGATCAACATGGTGGTCCGGGAGCTGCCGCAGTCGGTGACCTTCAACCAATACGTGGATCAGCTCATTTCCCGATGGGGCAGCCTCGGGGGCCGCAAGGTCGAAGAGGGCGAGATGCTCATTGGCGGCGTAGGCGGTTTCTGGACCGTCCGCGGCCTGAGCGTGGCGGGCCAGCGGTTCATGGCCATCACCTACTCCGCGATGAACGGCCCGAAGGTCTATTCTGTGATCTGCATGACGATCGAGGCAGACTTCCAGGAATACCGGAGCGTCTTCGAGGAGGTCGCCGGGAGCCTGATGTTCATCTCCTAGCAGGCCCGCCAGCGGGAGCCACTCAATTCTGATGCAGGATACGCCATCTTCTGAATCGACCAGATCGAGATTCTCCACGGGCCGTGGTCGGGCTCTGTTCGCGGCGCTCCTTGTGCTGTCTGTGGCGGTCGCCGGCGCCTGGGGGTGTCGCGGGACCGAACCGCTGGTCCGACAGCCACCGCAGCCGCGGCTCGTTCTGCTGTACGCGACCTGCACCTTGAGCTCGTCTTTTCTGTCGCCATACAACCCCGGGGTCGGCTACACCCCACGCCTGGAGTGGCTCGCCGGCGATGGCCAAGTCTTCACCCGGCACCGCACCGAGGCTGGAATGTCGGGGGTTTCCTTCGCCTCGATCCTCTCGGGCGGCCAGGCGCCACACCACGGGGTGTTCTCGCACCCGAAAGAACTGTTCGACTCCGTCGAGCTGATCTCCGAGGCGTTCGTGCGCGACGGTTACGAGGGGTTCTTCTGGAGCCGCCAGGGAATGGCCAGCGCGGAGCTCAATTACGGTCAGGGAATCCCGCCCGAGAACGTCATCCCCGACATCTTGCGTGGCAATGACGAGCGCTTCCAAGAAATCCTCGCTAGGCTCAGCGAGGATCCCGATTACAGGGCGTTCCTATTCGCCAACTTCACCATCACGCACGCGCCCTACGAGGACCGGCATCTGGACACTTTTTGCGAGGCCCACCCGGCCGAGTGTGAGTTCCTGGAGAACATGCCGGAGGAATGGATCGACGAGCGCTACGAACTCTTCCAGCAGGATTATCGCAGCCTCCAGTTCAACTTCCCCGAGACCATCGAGAGGCTCGGTTGGTCGAACGAGGAGATCGACGAGTTCGCCCAACTGCTCGCGATTATCTACCGCTCAAACGTCTACTGGTTGGACCGGATGTTCGGGCGTGTCGTCCGTCTCATCGACGTTGCGGGCCTACGGGACGAGGCGTTGATCGTCTTCACGGCCGATCACGGTGAGACTATGTACGACCCGGCCGACCTGTTTCACTGGTCCCATGCGTCCTCTTTGGAGGCTGAGGTGCTCGACGTGCCGCTAATAATTCGCGCACCAGGGCAAGGCGTGCGGCCCGGACGCGTCGAGTTCGTAACCCGGTCCGCAGACCTGTTCCCGACGATCGCTGGCCTCGCCGGAATCGCAGACCCGGAGTTGATTGAGTCGGCGTCGACCACCGGCGTCGACCTTTCGGCAGTCATCCGTGGCGAGCAACCTGCGCCCGCACTCGAAGCCTATTCCCACAGTGGCGTCTTCCCGACCACGAGCCTGCGTAGGCACGCTCCCGAGATGAGGCTGTTCTTCGAGTACTTCACCGAGGCCAGCATCGAGGAAACGTGGGTAGCCCTCAGAGAAAGAGATACGGTGCTCAAGTACCGGCGCGACACAAACGGTGAATGGCGATTCGAAGCCTATGACCTGGCCGCCGATCCTACAGAGGAGCAAGACATCTACGATCCGGCAGATCCGACGCACCGGTCGATGGTGGAACGGCTCAGGCGGTACAAGGTCGATCTCATGAGCGCCTATGCTGAATGGCAGGAGCAGCGCGGCACGCCGGCCGATGGGCTGAGCGAGGAAGACCTACGCCGCCTGAGAAGCCTCGGCTACATCCAGTAGGCCGGGTCTGCCGCCCCGCGAAATTTCTGCAGAACAGCACCGCCCGCCTCATGCCGGCGTACCCATCGCGCTCGCGTAGTAGCCACCCGTTGAAAGATCCGGGCTAATGCCGGGCACCCAGTGTGACGACGAGGTCGACTGCGGTCCATTCTTCATCGTCCTCCCCCGCGCCGGCGGGAAAGGTGACCTCGAGCCGTCGCCTGATTCCGTCGCCGCCAACCTCACGTGCGCCTTCCAGCGCCTCGATTTCAAAGGGGAAGTCGAGGTCGAGCTGGTAGGTCCTGGCCGCGAGCCCCTCGAGTCGCGCCGTGTAGACACCGTCTTCGAGCCAGGCGTCGATAACGCGCATGCGTTGGGAGCGATCACCGAGCCGCAGCGGCTCGTGCACCGGGCGCAGCTCGATGCCGGGGCGGTAGGTGACGGTAAGGCCGTTGTCCGCCGCGCCATCTTTTACGAACCAGTGAATCTCGAGGCCACGCACCCGGCGGTCTTCTCCCGGGATCTCAGACCCCAGGGATTCACGCGACTCGAGTAGATCTCGGATGGCGTCGTCGAGCGGCTCGGCACCAGGCGGTAGGCGGATTCCGATACTCAGTGGCAGGCTCTCGCCCGGCGTCTGCGAGGAAACGGTGACGGTGAGCGTCTCTGGGCTGGCCGAGGCAATCGAGACTGATGAGGCCGACGGCCCGGCAGGGGAAGCCCGCGAGTCCAAGGCGTTCGGGTCCGGCTGCCGCTCGCGCTCGAACGACACATCGAACCGCGTTCCTTGCCAGCGCAGGTTGCGCAGGTGCAGGTAGTCCCAATCGGGCTGCAGTTGGGGTGAGATCGTCACGCTCCCCACCGACCCGGCCCCGTCGGAGTCCATCAGGGCGT
>SDBT01003087.1_pt1 | contig 28947 bp, 26 predicted proteins | sample 2277101 | NCBI WGS metagenome assembly SDBT01 (sample SAMN10404973, study PRJNA504765) | marine sediment metagenome | isolation source: marine sediment core GS10_PC15, 103 cmbsf | place: Arctic Ocean: Southern Knipovich Ridge | collected 2010
CACACCAGCAGCGCTTCCGTTACGAAGAGAGTCTCATCATGGTCGCCACCATCGCTTTCGGCATGGGGATCAATAAATCCAACTTGCGCTTTGTCTTACATTACGACTTGCCGAAAAAACCTCGAGAGCTACTACCAGCAAATCGGGCGCTCCGGACGCGACGGTTTGCGGGCCGACTGCCTGGTACTCTACTCCTACGGTGATGTCGGCACGATTCGCTATTTCATCAACCAGGAACCATCAGAGCTCCGCCCAGGCTCTGAAATGCGTCTGCAAAACTTGCTGGATTTTCTGGATACCCAAACCTGTCGCCGGGTGCCGCTGCTGGCCTATTTCGAAGAGAAGTTTCCCGCTGAGGGATGTGAGGCCTGCGATAATTGCTCGACCGCCCACCCCGGGGATTCCCTGAGCCCCGAAGAGGACAGGCAAACCGGGAGTGAGGGAGATTCTGCCAAGGTAGCCTTGACTGCTCTTTTGAATGAAAGCCAACAATAAGGCGCTGCCGCAGGTCGGGGACCTGGAGCGGCTCGTCGTGTTTATTCTTTGCATTCTAGGTTGGGCAAGGCGAGCAAATCGATCACGGTCCGTGCGAATTCGCGAACAACATCAAAGACGTACTGCGCGAGTTGCTCATCGTTCAAGTCGGCGAGAAACCCGGCAGGACGCTGTCCGACGACGGTTTGGACATGAGGACGTTCTACCGATTGGAAGTCAGACTCCAAACTGGTAGCCATTCTGCGCAGCCATTTGGTATGTTTCCTGGTCAGAACAGCAAGGTCAGATCGAATCCAGCTATCCCATTCCTCACCGTATGTGGCGAGCACATGAAACAGATAAAAGAGATCCTTCGCCCTCTTCAATGGTTCTCGCCTCTTGCGGTAGACGATCCCTTTGTTAACCACAAATGCAGCAGGTGTGGGAACGCGAATAAGTAGCGGATGATCTCCACCAGAGACTCACTCCAGTTCGCAAACCCAGGTATTGTCGTACAGGAGATTCAAATAGTGCAGAGATTGAGCAGTCAATCCTGGCTGGACCTGGACGATGTCCTCGCTGTCGCCCGGTGCGTGAGTGAGGAACTCAACCTCGACATCGTCTTCGCCGATTCGCCCAACATAAGCTGTGACAGGCGGTTCCGAAATTGATCTGAATTCACAGCCCAGCCCCGCCTTCTTGAGCAAGGCGTCTATACTGGGACGGCGCAGGGGGATCTTCTTCGGTACGACAATGTCAATGTCGCGAGTGAGGGGCGCGCGCTCGGCGGCGCTCCTGCCCAAGTGGTAGTGATATGCAAATGGAACCCATCCGCCCGCAAGGACCAGCGTGTCCCAATAGGGCTCCAAGAGTTCCAATGCGCTCAGGAATCCCGGAATGAACTGAGCAAATGTAGTGTTGCTGCTACCGTTCAACTTTTTTCTTCAGTCTCCGGGCATAGACGCGTTCCGCCTGCTCCCGGCCACGGATCGGGTAATCGTAGAGATCCAGGTACAGCTGCAGATCGGAGACAACCCAGAGGCCTTCAAGTTTCCTGGCTCCAAAAAAGGCGGATTCCTTATAGTAAGGATTCTTGAGGCGAACGTTCTCTCCCTTCTCCACACTTCTCATCCCCAGCCCTTCGATGAAGAATGACTGCATTTTTTCACCGTCCACACACACGTCAACGACCTCGAACGAGGCGTATGGTTCGACCAGGTGGGCGCCCGCTTGTAGTGACATGGCGTACTTCGTCTCTGAAGGTGGTTCTCCGAGCATGGCCATCCGGGACATGATCTCCAGAGGGCTCTTCGCGCGACAGAAGTACTTCTGCACCCTTTCCCGCGCTTTGGGCCTCTTCTTGTAGTCAGCCACCCAGTCATCCAACAGGGACCGAGCATCATGGAGCTTGATGCCCTCTTGACTTCGAGAAACATACCCAAGTTCCTCGAGCCTACGCACAACTTTCGAGGCATAGCCAGGCGACAGCCCCGCCTTCTGCGCAAGCTCTCGGAGACCCCATGATCTCCTTGATTCAATCAGAACGCGCAACGCGAGCGAAGCCCTGTCTGAGAAGGGGTCTCCGACTGAGCGCTTCTCTCGGAAGCGGTTCCCAAACCCTCGCCGATCGACATGGATGCTCTTATGCCGGATGAACACGTTGCCTGAGAGATCCATGTAGGCAACCCCCAGATCTCTGAGAAACTCTTGACGGCGAGAGCTGATGTAGGGGGCCATAATCATGGGTACTGCTCCGTCGACCTTGCTTGCATACGCCATCGCTTTGTGCGCCTTGTCCCGCATATGGACTGAACTGAAGCTGTGCTGATCCATTACCTCGATTAGCAGACGGAAATCCAGAGCATGGAACTTTACATGCAGGACGAGGTCGATTCGTGCATCTCCACTCGGGAAGTCTCCGCTCACCTTTCGAGTAATCGCGCCAGGAAGTGCCTCGACAAGAGCCTCTCGAATCTGTTTCTGGTTTATGTTTTGCGGCACTCGTGTTTCCTAAATAGCAATGTTTCCCATATGGGAAACATGGTATTGACAGGAAACAAGCTTGTCAAGGCCTATGGCGTATTGTGCCAAAATTCAGCCGAACCCAAAGACCTCTGTATTCGCCCACTCACCTGTGTCTGTGTCTCATCAATATAGGTCCGCCCGTGAAATACAGGCTTGCGCGCCGTTCTCCCGCTAGAATTCAGGGAGAAGGAAGGCCAAACTCGGCCGCTATGCTCCGTGTTCTCTTTCGTGGTTGTCGATTCACTCGTACTGAAGACGTCCGGAACCAGGAGATGCGTTTTCTCGGCAACGCCGGGCGCATTTGCCTCGTCCAAACCATAGAACTTCTAGGGGAAGACAAATGAGAGCAACCAAACAAGAGCTGCTGAAGGGTACCCTCGACATGCTTATTTTGAAGGCACTTACGCAGGGTGCCATGCATGGCTACGAGGTGGCTCGGTGGATCGAAGAGAAAACGGAGGGAATCCTGATTATCGAGGAAGGTTCTCTCTACCCCGCTTTGTACCGGATGGAAAAGCGGGGCTGGGTGGAGTCTCAGTGGGGCAAATCGCAGAACAACCGGCGGGCGAAGTATTACGAGCTGACGGAGCTCGGCCGGAAGCAGCTACGAGACGAGACCGAGAGCTGGGGCCGGCTGGTATGGGCCATTGGGCGGATCGTTCCCATGGAAACGGCATAGGAGGGGCATCATGGCACAGCGGCGAGGGTGGCTCGGGTGGCGCCCATCGAAAAAAGACATCGAACGGGAAGTCGATGAGGAGGTCGCCTTACATCTGGATATGCGGGCAAGGGATCTCGAGAAGAGGGGGCTGGAGAGGAGCTCGGCCCGATCGGAAGCGCGGCGACGCTTCGGCGATGTCGAGCGCTACCGGGATGAGATGTTTCATATCAAAAACGCCCACGTCCAGCAGCAGGAGCGGGCAGGTTACTGGGATGAAGTTCGGCAAGACATCGGGTTCGGGCTCCGGCAGTTGATGAAAAAGCCGGCCCTTCCGCTGATGATCGTCTTTCTTCTGGCTATAGGTGTGGGCGCCAACACCGCCATCTTCAGCGTGGTGAAAGCGGTCGTGCTCGAGCCGTTGCCTTTCGATGTATCCGACCGTCTGGTGATCTTCTGGGAGACCGAACGCGGATCGGGGAAGGGGCCGGCTTCTTATCCCAACTTCTTGGACTGGAGAGAGCAGGCGAAGAGCTTCGAGGATATCGGCGCCATCACGTATTGGAACTTCAATCTCACCGGCAAAGAAGGTCCCGAGCGGGTCTTTGCCACGCTGGTCAGCGAAGGACTCTTCGAACTCCTGGGTGTCGAGCCCGTGCTCGGCCGGACGATCCTTCCCGAAGAAGACCGGCTCGGTGCTCCCAAGGTTGTTCTCATCAGTCACGGTTTGTGGCACCGGCGCTTCGGTGGTGATCCCGGTGTCCTCGGCGAAGCGATCGTTGTCGACGGAGAGCCCTATACCGTCATCGGCGTCATGCCGCCGGGTTTCGAGGCACCCAGTCCCTGGCTCGTCGGGAAGGTGACGGACTTGTGGTTCTCGCTGTGTTTACCACCCCTCAACGAACCCTTGCTCGAGAAACGAGACACTCACTGGATGATCGCCATCGGCCGGTTGCGGGACGGGGTGTCTCTCGACGAAGCCCAAGAGGAGATGAACGTCATCGCCAAACGTCTCGAAACGCAGTATCCGGAGACGAACGAGAACAAGGGCGCAATACTCCTTCCCCTGCACGAGGATCTGGTCGGCCGAGCCGGCACCCAGCTCTTGATGCTTTTCGGTGGCGCCGGGCTGGTGCTGCTCATCGTTTGCGGCAACGTGGCGGGTCTGCTCATGGCGAGGGCTACGACGCGGCAGACGGAGGTGGCAGTGCGATCCGCTTTGGGAGCGAGCCGGGCTCGTTTAATGAGGAAGACCGTCGTGGAGAATGTTCCGCTCACCCTCCTGGGAGGCGGCCTCGGTTTTCTTCTAGCTCTGGTGGGCATCCGGTCGCTCCAGTCGATCATCCCAACGGACATACCGCGGATCGACGCGATCGGATTCGACGGTGGTGTGTTTGCTTTCACGCTGGGCCTATCGTTTCTCACCGGCGTCCTCTTCAGCCTCGCGCCCGCCTGGTCGACCTCCCGGGTCAATCTTGCCGACCAGCTCAAGCAGGGACGGGGAGCGCTGCTCATGGGGGAGAGCTGGAACCGCGCTCCGAGTCTTCTCGTCGTGGCCCAGTTTGCCCTGACGCTGGTGCTGGCGAACGCCGCTGCGCTCATGCTTCAGAGCTACTTCGAGCTTCTCAACCGGGATTATGGTTTCCATAAAGAGGGTGTTTTGACACTCGGGATCTCCATCCAAGGCCCCGAGTATCAGGATTCAACCGACGTCAGCCGGTTTTATGATGCGCTCATCGAGCGGGTCGAGGCTCTACCTGGCGTCCGTCATGTTGCCGCGACCAGCAAACTCCCTCTCGAAGGAGGCAATAACTCCGATATCAACAAAGCGGACGGTCATGATTTCAGTCAAACTCAGAGTCCTTTTGCCGAGCTGTCGGTCGTGACGCCTGACTATTTCCAAACCATGGGAATTCCCCTACTCATGGGCCGCACGTTCGACGATCATGACGATATGATCTCCATTTTGAAACCCGCCATCATTAATATGGCGATGGCCGAAAGGCTCTGGCCCAATGAAGACCCCATCGGAAAACAGTTCGAGATCTTCGCTCCCCACTCGATGACAGTGGTCGGGGTGGTGGGAGACACACGTCAGTGGGGGCCGGAGCGCGAGGCCCATCCCGAGGTCTACATGCCGCTTTCCGCCGCTCCACCGGAGCTGCAATTCACGTTCAAGGTAGTCCGCTTCCTCATAGTCCGAACGGACGAGGCCCCTTTGAGCCTCGTGGGCGCTGTCCGGCAGGAAGTGGCCCGCGTGGATCCGAATCAGCCCATATCGGACATACGGACGACGGCGGACGTCTTGAGCTCAACGCTGGCACGACGGCGTTTCAACACGCTGCTGATCGGCATCTTCGCCACCATTGCACTGATTCTCGTGGCAGCCGGTATCTATGGCGTGATGTCGTTTTACGTGGCACAGAGAAGGCATGAGATCGGGATAAGGGTGGCACTCGGGGCAAGGCGGGCGGACGTGCAGAAACTGGTGCTTGGCCGAGGACTCAGCCTGGCGGCCATCGGCGTGGTCGTGGGTTTAGTCGGAGTGTTCGCGACGACCAAACTCACGGCAAGCATGGTGTATGGCGTCAGTCCCATCGACCTGATGACGGTTGTTGGAGGGACAACGTTTCTAGTGGTGATCGGTCTGTTGGGCTCGCTCGTCCCGGCCCTTCGGGCCACGCGCGTTAATCCCATTTTGGCCTTGCGTGAGGAGTAGACGAATGAAACATACTGTCCAACGCGAGCACCTGATGTATTGACCTGCCCAACCTCGAGAGCGTGGCTGTGTCCGGAACACTAAGCGGAAGATGCGTTCGGCTCCTCTGTTTGCATGTGAAAGATGTTAGATATATAATTTCAATTGATGATTACGGTGCCTGGGGCCGAGAAACCCGAGGAGAGCGCGGTTCTCTCGAAAGCGTTTCTTCGCGCGTCGGAGAGGCTCGGCCTGACGCAGAAAGATCAGGCACAGATCCTTGGTCTCAGTGCTGCGAGCCTGTCGCGGCTTGCTCGGAGCGAGCGTGAGGTCGACGTCGACGGCAAGGAGGGCGAGTTGGCTCTTTTTCTGGTGCGGCTGTACCGGAGCCTCGACGCCTTGACCGGGGGCGACGAGGCGAAAAACCGCGAGTGGTTGCACGCCGAGAATCACCATCTCGGCGGCAAGCCGTCGGAGCTCATTCGCTCTATTCAAGGACTGGTGCATGTCGTCGAGTATCTGGACGCGATGCGGGGACGTCTCTAGTCGTAGGCGCCTTGCGGCGCGCGCGTTTCGGGCCGTCGAAGCGCAGCATCGGATCTCCACCCGCAAGCTCACCGACTCCGACGCCGAGCAGGTGCTTCTCGAAGAGCTCCTCGAGGACTCGAAGCCCGCAGTAACGGGCGACCTCGAAGGTCTCCACTACCTCTTGTTCACGCCGTTTCGATATCCACCGCTCCGCCACGGTTCACGCTTTGGCGTCAAGACCGAGCGCGGCATCTGGTACGGCTCACAAACACTTCCGACGTGCTTCGCGGAAGTAGCCTACTACCGCCTCGTTTTCCTTGAAGGCACGGCGGCTGATCTCTCGCCGCTCCTCGTCGAGCTCACTTCGTTTCAAGCGGTGATCCGAACCACGCGCGGAGTGGATCTGACGTCGGAACCGTTTCGTACTTATCGTGGACGTATTGGTTCACCCAGTCGGTATGAAAGCTCCCAAAAACTCGGCGCGGACATGAGAGCCGACGGTGTCGAGGCCGCGCGCTATCCCTCCGCTCGGGATCGAGGAGGCGTCAACGTCGCGGTTTTTTCGCCCAGAGCTTTCGCGCGTCGCGAGCCCGAGAAGCTGGAGACGTGGCTTTGCGTGGCTACAAAAGAGCGTGTCGAGTTCTCGCGGATGGACTTTCTCCGGGGCAGGGAGTCGATCCTGTACGAGCGGGCTTCGTTCGAAGTGAAAGGCCGCCTGCCCGCACCAGCGGTTTGAGCTCGTAGTCCGGGCTACGGTACGTTGCCGAGATTTTGTCTGCCTCTCAGGCCGCGGCGCGCCATTTGTAGACTCTCGGTAGCGCAACTACGTTCGCGATTGAGGATGGCCGCCGCGTGACCGCTCTCGAGTTCGGTGCGTCCTTGTTCAACCCCAGTCGGTAACGCTACGGACCACATCCAAGACGTTACCCGAGGTGGCACCTTTGAGCCAGAGCTACGCTCTTGCTGAAATGACACTCCCTAAAGCGACTGCCGGCCGCCTCAGGGGCTCCGAGGCTCGGGAGGGACGGATCCGGACCGGGCATTGATGAGCGGCTCCCCGCCGAAGGAGTATCTCTTGACAGTGTCGGCGTGATCTCTGAGGAGTTCGATCATCGCCCAGCTGTCGTTGCCGCTCTGGACCAGGGCGCGGAGAGCGCCAGCGATCGCCTCGACTTCTTCACTCGGCCCGCGCGATCCCCATTCGTTTTTGAAATCCGTCGCCAGCTGAGTGACGGGATCCGCCTCCTGTGCGAGATTCCGAAGCGCGACGAAGTACTGCTCGCAGAGATGAGGAGCGCCCGAAACCATTGCCAGCTGTGCAATCAGGGCGCGGTGGAGTGCCGGATCGCCGGACTCGCGCGTGACCTGGTGCAGGTCGTTCTCCTTCAGACCAGAACGCAGCACGCGGTAGACGTTGACGAAGCGCCGGAGCGTCCGCGGAGACGGATTCACATACGGCGCCATCTGGGACAGGAACTTCTTCTCTGGCACCGTCAGCTCGAGGCTCCTCGGGTTCGGATCGATCCAGCCGACTTCCACTGTCTTCTCTTCGTCGTCCCCGCCGCCCACCGGATCCGCCGGCTTGTCGTCGCCGGCAGCTCCGCTTCCGCCAGGCGCTGCGGGGAGCGGCGGCGGGGTCGCGTCGTCCTGGGGCCACCCTCCCACCAGCGACTTGACCATATGGCGGCTCGCCGTTTCCTCGACCGGGCGGACCCAGTACGGAACCTGAAAGATCTTCTCGAGATAGTCGCGCGGCGACGCGGCGTCCCGACTGCCGTCCTCCGTCGGCGAGGCATGTCCTTGACCTTCGCCCTGGTACCCGAGCAAGCCCGGGTAACGGTCGATCAGCGCGTTCGAGACCCAGCGGGAATCCACGGCGACTATGACAACGAAGAGCGGGAAGTAGAGCAGCAGGTGGATCGCCTGCAGCACGTCGACCACCTTCTCGGGCGGGCAGCGGTCGAGATCATCGACGTAGAGCACGACCCGCTCGAAGTGGGGCGCCGTGGAGTCAGCGTCGTGCCATGGGTTCCGCTCCAGCTGCTTGCGTTCCTCTGGCTTCAGCAGGCCCTTTTGAGTGAGCCCATCGAGATCGAGCTCGCCGAGCTGAGCTTCCCATTGCCGCCGATCTTCCTCCCGATCGACCTCCCTCGTCTTGGAGGGCTTGGCGGCAACCATCATGTCCGTAAGCTGTTCGAAGTCCTTGCGCAGGGTCGATACGAGGCTCAGCTCCTTTGCGTATTCGCCGCTGGCGACCTTTCCCCGGATGAAGCGAAAGAGCCGCTCACGTGCGTTGACCTCGTGTTGCTCCGCCGCGCGCTGAACGGCGGCGCTGGCGGAGTCGAAGCCTTCACGGGCGCGTTCGGCGACAGCTGCCTTTTCGTCGACGTTGGCCGCCTGCGCGCCGACATCAACCTTGAACTCGGTCAGCTTTTCTTCGAGCTTCTTCTCCAGCGCCCGATCGTACTTTTGAAGTTTGTCGATCGCCTTGCGCGCAACGCCGGTCGCGGCACCCAACCAAACTCCCGCAGCGGCGAACGCCGCCGCGAGTTGCGCGATCCCCGAGCGGCACGCGGCCAGCAACAGATCGATCCTTGTCATGATGGGCCCGTCGTCGCCGAGCTCTCCCAGAATGCTCATCCCTAACGGTGCCAGCACCAGCAGCAGGATGGCCGCAAGGAGCCACAGCGGTTGACCGAGCCGCCGCGCGATCGAGCCCGAGATCAGGCGAAGTCGGTTGCCATCCTCGCGTGCTTGCTCGACCAGCTCGGACAGCTGCCGCCCCGACGCCTCGAGGTCGGGTATCCCGAGACTTTCCGCGGCCTCGGCGATTTTCTTTCGCGCGCCCTCATCCGAGTCCAGCACCGCACGCAATGCGTCGGAAGCGCTCAAGCCTCCGGCGGCCTCCAGGTCCTTGCGGGCGGCTACCAGATTCTGGTTGGCTGTCTCCAGATCTTGTTTGGCGGTCTGCTCCTGCTCGCGCGCCCCCACCAGCTCGGATACCGACTCCAGAAGGAGTCGGCGGGGGGTCTCCAGGCGACCAAAGACGTCTTCGATGACCTTGCCGCCCTGCCCCGACGCTTCCTTGCGTAACCACGAGTCGAGCCCGGTGAGAATCTGATCGACAAGGCTCGCCCACAAGTTCGTCTCGATGTAGTGCCAGGCGTTGAAGCGGATCTGTACGACGTTCTTGTGGAACGCGGTCGAGGCATCCGGCGAGCTGCGTGCGACTTCGGCCAGCTTCCAGAACGCCTCGGCCACCTGGGCGTTGATGGCAGAGAGGACGTTGCCACTCTTCTGGGCCTTCCACTCCGAAATCTTGTCGCCGGTGTCCTCGAGAGACTTCAACAGAACGATCGGCTCCGTGAAGAGCTGGGTCCAGCGCACGGGAACCTGATGCCCGGGAGCCTTGGACTTCGAAGTCGCGATCACCTCGACGGGCCCGGCGATTCGCCCGGCGCCAACGAGGCCTTTGGGCTCGTGGCCCTGCCGGTGCAAGAACACGCGCTCTCCCACGAACACGTTGTGCAGATTGGAGATTCGCCACGGGAGGATTGCCGATCCGTGTGTCGCGATGTCCTGCAGGGCTTCCGGAGGGGGATGATCAGGCGAGTCCTTCTCTCGACCGGGATTCCACGTCATCAAGTAGGTACGCGACACGTCGCTTCGCTGGTCGGGCAACGGGACGCCGGCGTCCTGCCACCAGGTCCGCCACTCGTCAACGCGGCGATGCTGATTGTCCGACTCGAGGAACCGGAACCACTGGTCCTGGAGCTCAGCGAGAGTGCAGTCCGCCCTCTCGAGGAGTGCCGCATAGGAGGGATCGTCCGCCGCAAGCAGAGCCACGGTGATGAGGTCGCGGCCCCAGACCGTGTCGGTGCTGAGCCCCGACTCTACACGCGAGAGCGAGCGAGTGGACCCGCGAGCTCGAGAGACGTGAGGTCTACCGGAGCGAACTCGGACGGCAGTTCGTACGAGGACTCGCCTTCCAACATCTTTGCGACAAATGCGAAAGCTCCCTCCGGCGCCTTCTCGCTCACCCGAACGATCGCTCGAAAGAGGCTCCGGGAATCGACCGCTTCATCCTTCTCGCATAGCGACACGGCGAGTTCGAGTGCTTCGCGAACATGCGGCTCGAGATTCCACGATGACACGTCGAAGCTCCGCGGCGGATCAGTCTGCATCACGTTCGGCCCCCTTGCGTCGTGTGCGCAGGCAACCCGTGTCACTTCTCACTGAGATGATCCCAGTATTCTCATCACATTGATCCCATTGCCGGGACCCGGTCTTCAGATAGCACGACTTGCGGTGTGGTGTCGGGGCTTCCTCCTCGAGAACGCGTCTGCGCTTCCGGGGGGTGCGGGGAACTCTAACATCATTCCGGGAAGCAGCGATAGAAGGGAGTTCGAGAGTCATCTGGATCGCCGTGTTGTGATTGCAGACAGGTTTTCACCAAACGACGGCTGATCCCACCCACGTCCATGATGGAGCCCGCCAAGATGAAAGCCATGGGCACATCGAGCGCGGGAGGATGCTGGCCGAGTGAGAGTCGAACGAGCGCCGGTTCGCTCGAGGAGAAGCCCCCGCGACCAATCTCCCAAGGGCCCGTTCAACACCCGAAGGCCACAGGCTCGCCGCCGAGCTGGCCTGACGGATAGATGACGACGCGGAACCACCCCCCGGACTTCGGGCCCATGTCGTATTCGGAAGAGAACTGCAATGCGATTTTTCACACGATGCAAATCGCAGTCACAATTGGATCAGCTTGCCACGACCAGGGCTTGCTGTGCTTCGCGAGGTAGCTTGACGAGGACGAAATACGATTCAGGATACAGATAATCCTCACAGGATTCGTCTAGGATGCGTAGGTAACCGTCTTTCGAGGCGCGCACATCTGGAAGTACTTCATAGATTTTGCGCAGCTCGAGGTCGTCACAGGCGTCGTTTCTAACACATAGCGCAAACTTTTTTTCATTCATGAATCTTCATCTTTATTCGTCAACAAAGCGTTTGATCTTTAGCTTTTTCTTGCCGATTCCATGGGCTTGGTACCAGTGAACTTCGGCTTCGCGGAGGGCCCCATTCTCAAGTCGCACTTTAGCGACACCTTTCAGTTTGCGCCACCGTCCAGGACCGAAATGTCTGCGTAATCGCATGATGTCTCGGATTCGGCCACCTTCGGCAATGGTTTCGACATTTTCGATCTTGCCGATGATTTCGAAGTACACTTTTGATTATCCACCTCGGCTATGGTGCGTGCAACCGCGGTAGGGTCGAGGGCTGGCGCGGCACCTCGTGGGAAGCCAAGCACCTGCTTTTCCTGTTGACAGCTCAGCATCGATTTCGACATTTCCAAGGCCTTCACGGCACCTCTCTTGCCTTTTCGCCGGAAAGCAAATTCCTAAACGTTCGCCGCGGTTAAAATCCCTATCATCTTCCATGAAGCGCTGATGCACTTCCATCCTTCGTCGGCTTGACTTGGAATCGGTAATAGGTCCCAGACCACTCTCGAACTCCATTCGATTGCCTTCTATCGCTATTTCCTCAAATGGTGTTATAGTTCGTCACCTCAAGGCCTAGGGGGTGGATGATGAAGCGGTCGACTATGAACTTATGGATTGCTTTTATTGCGGCGGCTTTGCTTGCGAGCTGCGGCGGGCGGGAGACGGATGAAGCGGAACCGTCGGAGCCGGAATCTCAGTCGACGAACGCATCGCGGACGATCGCGGAACAATTGACTGAAAGACGTGAAGCCTCGCGGGCTCGGGTACCGGCGGAGACGCGCGAGATCATGGAGGGCGCCACGAACGATTTGCGTCAATCGGGCATCGTCGACGGCGCACTCAACGTAGGCGGAAAAATTCCTCGCTTCGTCCTCAACGACGCGGTAGGAAACAAAGTCAACGTCGTGGATCTCCTGGCTGATGGGCCGCTTGTAATGACCTTCTATCGAGGCGGTTGGTGACCGTATTGCGACATTTACCTGCACGGGTTGCAGGAAGCGCTTCCCGAAATCGAGGCCCTAGGGGCGACCTTGGTTGCCATCTCCCCCGACAATCCGGACGACTCCCTCACCACGGCGGAAAAGAACGCCCTTGAGTTCGCGGTGTTGAGCGACATCCATCTCGAGGTAGCCAGGCAGTTTGGAATCGTGTTCGAGTTACCAGAGGAACTGGACGCCGCCTATAAGAGCTTTGGACTCGACCTCCGCCAACGACACAACACGGAAAAGGCGGAGTTGCCAATCCCGGCTACGTATGTGGTGGCCAAAGACGGAACCATCACCTATGTTCACCTCGACGTGGACTACACGTACCGCGCCGAACCAGAGGAGATCATCGCTGCTCTTACCGATTTGAAATAGCTCAGATTCTCTCGAGCGCGTCGTAGAGGTCTTGCAGCAGATCTTCCGCTTCCTCCCTGCCTCACACGGAATCATTGATTCGCGGCGAAGACGATCCCCTATAAGGTCCCCACCAGCCTTTTCGGTGAAGGCCAGTGGATTGATTTCAACCCTATTTCATCCTAATCATTTATTTCAGCAGAGCTGTGCACACGAACATTGTGGAGCGCAGAGAGCGAACATTCGACAGATTCGTGGATGCACGCTAGCCCAGCGGCCGGGCACGGTTCCCACCCGGACGCGTGACGTCTCCGGCCCGACCGGTTAGGTTAGGCTACCGGTCAGCCACGGCGCCAGCAATACCAAGTTTGTGGTTCCGTAAAGCGTAGGCTTCGTCCACCAGAGCGGTGCGCTTCGACCCGGGCGGTTCTGCATTGAGCTCGCGGTGGATCTCGATCCAGCGCGCTATCCTGTCAATGACGGCAGGATGCTCCGACACTCCCTGCGTCCACCGACGGGCTTCATCATCCCAAAGCTCAAGCAACTCTTGGGGGATGGACATCGCGTACTCCATCTCTGCCAGGTTGCTGCCATGCCAGATATCAAGTGGTTGAGGAGTCTGCTTGAGAATGAGCGGCACGAGATAGAGGTTCTCGAGCATCGTAGAGTACAGCTTGTTGAACGCCTCTTGCTTTTGTCCGCCTTTGTATAGGGCCAACGCCCAGGTCAGGTACTGGTGGGGATCTCCAACATCACTGGGGTACGCCTTCTCATACCAATCGAACGACGCCAGCGCGCCATCTACGTCACCCAGCAGCATATAGAGCGGACCTAACAGGTATCGCTTGCCGTAACCGTCCCCTCCATACGGTGGCCTCGGACGGTGGCTCGTATGCCCGACCCCTCGGGAGAGAAGGGGCGTTCACCCACCGGACGCTCCTCGAACGTCAGGTCCCCTTCCGGTGATTCGGGGTCCAGAGCAAGGCCGTAGTTCCAGGGCGTGGTCGGCCGCACCTCGAAATCTCCGTGTGGCAGCTCCCGGCGCGGAAGATCGGCGTTCACTCGGGTCCACTCTTCCTCGAGAGCAAGACTGTACACCAAGGGGCCCCGCTCCACCGCCAGGGCCCCGTGGTAACGGGTGCTCACCCGGGAGCGCATGGGGAACCGTAGGACCACCGACGTCGGCACATGCCATGCCCGTTCCAACCGGTAAAAGGTCCCTGGTGTCATGGTAGCCGGCGGCTCACCGCCAGTCTGAACCGTGGCCCCTTGTGCCCACCCCGGTACCCGGAGCAAGAGCGGGAATGAGACCGGACGCTCCGGTGTCACGGATAGGGTCAGCGTTTCCCGGAAGGGGTATTCCGTGTCCAGCCGGAGCGTGACCGGAACGTCCCTCAACCGCAAGCGCGCTTCGTTGGGGGCGTAAGCGACCGCCGCAATGCCGTCATCGGAGGTCGTCATCCATAAGTGGCTTGCGAACTTGGGCCACCCCTGGTGCATGTTCGAGGTGCAGCACCCGTAGTTGGGTTCCAGCCCGTAGATGTTCGACTCGGGGCCGTTGGTGGTCCACATGTGGTCCGGGTTGATGGTGCATTGCACCTGGTTGACCTGCTGGTCGTACTGGTGCGCCCACATGTCGGGAGTAAAAGTGGCCGGCAGCGCGTTGTACGCCACCCGTTCGAGGCGGTCGCCGAACGCCGCATCACCGAAGACGGAAAGGAGGATCCCCAGCGTGCAGAGGAGCTCCACCACCGCGCATAGCTCGGTTCCCTGCACGGGGTTCTTTCCCGAGAGGACATGTTGCAGGGCTTCCAATTCGACATCCAGATCATATTTCAAGGACGGCCCAATCCTCTTCGCCAGTTAGAGCCCCATCGCAAATGGACCGGTAGGGCTTTGACCAAGTATCATCACTTCATACAGAAAGGATTCTTACCTTACTTGATTGATGTTGGAAGGATAGAGATTCTAATCTTAGCTGCCTTCTTGGTGCTTCGCAGCCGAGCGCGCACTTCCTCCGGCACTCGAAACTGCGCCGCTAGTTCTCGAGCTTGTTCTTTGGTGATCGGGTAGCCCTCGAGATCCCGGCACTCATAGGGTCGCCGCTCCCGTGCATTCGGGCTCGAAAAAATACCAAAGGTTTCCCCGGAATTTGAGGGCCACAGGGAAAAAAGAGCACTGGAAATCGTCCTACCTATCGAGGCATGGCAGTCGAAGCGTAGCCAGCCACACGATGGGAGTCAAAAGAATGGCAAAGAAAAAGCGAAGTGGAAAAGCGCGGGAAAAAAACCGAAAACGGGCAGTCCGGCCCACGTCTTGGTTAGATGATGATGGGTTGCACCTGCTGGTGCCCAGCGCGCCTCCGTCCCCTGACATGCTCGAGAAGGCGACAAAGCTCTACCAGGAGAACATCCGCAATTCTCCGATTTGGGACAAAATAGTAGGCGAGTTCGGCAAAGAAGAAGCCGAGAGACTTCTCAAGCAATTTCGCGTCGAGGTGCGATAGGGCCGGCCTCTGGCAACGCATTGGCGACATCATGGAGATCGGGTTTTGTACCGGGTTTTTCATGGACCCCGCGTGGCTAACCGACCTCACGGGAGATTTGGTGTAGACGTTGTAGACTTTTGGTTGTAGACAGTGTAGACTATCTAGGGAGGAGTGAAAGACGATGGTGACGACGCTCGCGGAGGCGATTCGAGTCCTCCACAAGAATGCCGAAAATGACGCCGCTCTGGCCGAGACGATTAGGCTGCTTGCGGAGGACAGTGGCGGTCCCGACGAACCTTTTGCCGACCCCGGCCAGGCGGTGCGGGGTGTAGCGCGTTTCGTCAACGAGCGCCGCCAAGGCGAACGTCGTGCAGCTTTTCTCAACCGAACGATCGACACTGCGGGCGTCGTCGAGCTCATTGAGTCGATTCACGACCGGAAAGGCGTCGACCGGCGGCGGCGGCGGGGCTCCCTCATGGGCTGGCGCGCCGGCCGCCGCACCCTTCATCCGGAGTGGCAGTTCGATAGGCCCCGAGGAGATACACAACCGGGACTCGAGAGGGTGCTGGCAGCCTTTCGTGAATTGGCGCTCGACCCCATTGGGGCCGACGCCCTCATGACAACTCCACGAGACGACCTCGATGGCGGAACTCTAGCCTATCTGTTTGCCAGAGGTCAGATCGAGACCGTTGTGCGGCTTATCCTCGCCGCCGGAGATCAGTCCTGACAGAGTTGCCGCCGGGACTCCGTCTCAGGCCGGCACCCGGACCCTGGTGGCGGATCGATCCTAGCCATCCAAACGACTGGGACTGGAGACCCTTTGCCACACCTCGGCACCGGTTCGATCCACTGTCAGGCCGCTTCCGGGTCCGCTATGCCGCTAGCCGCGCGGCGGTCGCGGGGCGCGAACGTTTTCCGGGACGGGTCATCACGGAGGTCGATGGCGATTTGTGGCTCGTCCGGCTCGGTGACATGCCCTTGTCGCTCTATCTCACCCACCAAGCCAACCTTGACGCGCTCGGACTCGACGATCGCGTCAGCACCGGCCGGGTCGCTGGCGACCGCGATGAAAACGCCAACCCGCTTCTGGACACCTGCGGCCTGCTGATCGACGCTCTGTACGACAGGTGGAGCGGTCATACTCCACCCATCGTGTACCGTGCCCGGACCACACCGGCCGCGCGCAACATCGCGTTCACCGCCGCCGCCGAACCAAAGGTCCACGACGTCGGACGGTTGCGAGACGCCACCGCCTTGCATGCTCACTTGGTGTTGAGAGCCGGATTCACCGTCCCCAACGAGTGGTTGGCCTGACCGCGACTGTGCCTCATAACATGGCCGCTATGCTCCATGCTCTCATCTTCCGCATAAGTCTTTGATTTCACGGGCGGACATATATTGATGAGGCACAGCGTAATACATCCCGGGTCGTCTCGCCCCAGGAGATTCCCCAAGCCGAATGAAGGCGCCGTCTAGATCGACCGCAACTCCATCAATCTCAACAGCGGAAGCGTGAGTCCCGTACAACACTACGACGCCGATTAATGTCGAACTCCCTTCTCTCGCCACTTCTCTGAACTGTGTTAGAGTTCTCGCAGCACCCGTCGTTGGTCAGAAGGTGAAAAATAGGTGAAAAAACGGGCATCTCGGCGGCAGGCCACAATTTGGATTTCCTGATATTCATCGAGCTCAACGCAAGGAGTATGTGAGGCATGGCTGGAGTAGAAGGCCGCGTAGCTCTAATCACGGGCGGGGGCCGAGGAATAGGGCGTGCAACGGCAGAGCTCCTGGCGTCACGTGGCGCCAAAGTGATGTGCGTCGCCCGAAGCCGGCCGGAACTGGCGGATGTCGGGCTCGAGTATTCGGTGGCAGATCTCGGAAGTCCAGAGGGCTGTGCGCTCGCGGTTGCGGAGGCTGAGCAACGACTGGGGCTGATTGAGATCCTTGTATGCAACCACGGTATCGGCTCAGCGCACGAGCGTGTCGTCTGGGAACAGCAACCAGACGTTTGGAGAGAGACGATGCGGGTCAATCTTGATGGTCCATTCCATCTCTCGAGGCTCGTATTGAAGGGAATGATCGAACGCCGATTCGGACGCATTGTTTATACGAGCTCTACGGCAGGCTTGGTCGCCGAACCGGCCGGAAGTGCATACAACAGCTCCAAACACGGGCTGCTGGGATTAATGCGGTCGGTCGCGGTGGACGGCGGAGCTTACGGCATTACATCGAACGCTGTTTTGCCCGGCTGGGTTCGGACGGAGATGGCCGAACGTTCGGCCCGCCAAGAGGCGAAGGATCGGGGTATCACGACCGATCAGGTGTGGAAGGAACGGGCGGCATCGTATCCACCGGGCCGTGTTGCCACGCCTCAGGAAGTCGCCGAGATGATCGCATTCCTCGCATCCGAGGAATCCAGTGGCGTAAGTGGAGAGGCGATCAGGGTTGCACTCGGCAGCCGGTACTAGCCCAACTAGCGCGACAGAATCCTCCCTGAGCCAAACCGATCTAGGGTCTGCACGCGCCAAGAACGGTGACTAAATCCGCAATCGTCGCGCCAACTTTCATTCCTGTGGCATCCCAAAGCTCATACCTCCATTCGTGAGAAGTTGACCTGGTCCGAAAGTGGGATTCATGCGCTCTCAAGAGCAGTGATTCTGGGCAGCCTCCAGCAGAACCGGAATATCCACATTGCTGCCACTGAGAACAACGGCGACGTTGTTTCCCAGTTCCTGGACTTTTTCGGACAAGAGAGCCGCGATCCCTACAGCGCCGCCCCCCTCTACCACGAGATGGTGCTCCTCCAGCGCAAAGGCCATGGCTGCGGCGATCTCTTCTTCAGACACCAGAATGGTGTCGTCCACGTACGCCCGAATCATCTCGAACGAGTAGTTATTCTCCCCGCCCAACCCACCTGCCAGTGCGTCGGCCAGGGTTGGCTCCTCCACGACCTCCACCACTTTGCCGGCACGCAGGCTTTCTACCATAGCCGGGCCGCGCTCCATCGTAACGCCGATGGTGCGGAGTGTCGGGTCGGCAGACTTGAGGACAAAAGCGATGCCGCCCATCAATCCCCCGCCCGAAAGCGGCACGAGAACCGTATCAATCTCAGGCAAGTCTTCCAGCAACTCCAACCCAATAGTGCCCTGTCCGGCAATGACGAAGGGGTCATCAAAGGGGTGAATCATGGTCAAGCCGCGCTCTTCTTGCAGGCGGGCAGCCGTATCTGACGCTTCCTCGTAAGTCGCGCCAGCAATGAGTAGTTCGGCGCCCAATTGCCGGATAGCCTTTCTCTTGTTGTCGGGAACAGTATCCGGGAGACAGATGGTAGCCTGAATCCCCAGTCTGCCGGCGACATAAGAGACCGCCCTGCCATGATTGCCGCTCGAAACAGTCAATACACCACGATTTCGCTCCTCTTCTGAAAGAGACAAGAGCTTGTTCGCAGCGCCCCGGATCTTGAATGAACCCGTCGCCTGTAGATTTTCCAACTTGAGGACGACCTTCGTCTTGCCCCTTTCCGACAATCTCGGAGCTTCGATAATAGGCGTTCGCCGGGCGAGAGACATGATTCGCTGGCGGGCTAGATAAACATCACACAGGGCTAGCTCACCATGGGGCATTGGGTTTTACCTCATCAGATTGTCCGAGCAGCAAAGTTCCGCAAGTTTCTGCAGGGAGCATCCACCTCAACCCAGCGGTTCGAGACTGGCCGCGAGCTCACGCGCCTCGTCGACTGATAGATTTTGCAGCGGTGCACGCACGCCGCCGCCGTCGAAGCCACGCCGCCGGGAGGCAGCTTTGACCTTGGGAACATAGTTGCCTCTCCAGATGCAGAGCAGCGACGGGATCATGCGCGACCATAGTTCCATTGCGCCGGCGATATCATTGCCGGCGACCAGCTCAAACAGGCGCACGCTCTCGCGCGGCATGTAGTTTGCGGCACCCCAGATACATCCTTGCGCCCCGGCGATGAAGCTGAAAACGGTATTGGGATCGCAACCGTTCAACACCATGTATCCGGTGGCGAGGTATTCCTGGTGGGTGGTCAGGTCGCCGGCGCTGTCCTTGATGTAGTTGAAATGCTCGAGCTGGTTCAGGCGTTTGAACAGGTCGACCGAAATACCGATGCCGGTGGTTTGCGGGATGTTATAGCCGATGATGTCGGTGTCGGCCGCGGCATCGATGGCCTCGTAAAACGCAAACAACCCGTCGTCGTCTTCGGGGCCTTCGAGGTAGGGCGGTAAGATCATCAGCGCATCGGTGCCAAGTCCCTGAGCATGTTTGCTGCGCTCGATCACTTCGTCGAGCACCAGCGCCGAGGTCTGGCAAATCAGTTTACAGCGTCCGTCGATGCGCCCTGCGCCGAGCTCGTAAAGCTGATTGCATTCCTGCTGGGTCAGGTGGGGATGCTGCCCTGTGCCGGCACCAAGCACCAACCCATGGACGCCGGCGTCGATATAGAGGTCGATTAATTCTTCCCAGCGTGCAAAGTCGATTCTGCCGTCGGCATGCATCGGGGTTTGCATCGCCAGGTTGATTCCGGTCAGTTCGCTCAACGATTTCTCCGTCTATGATGCCGGGCCGATCTTACCACCATCCACGGAGCCCATGGCAATAGGAGCTCCTCTTATTCGTTTGATGTCACCGCCACATTGGCGGTCGACTGATCGCGGACAAGGTGATAACGTTCGCGCCGCCGGTTCACGGATCTGCGCTGCCGACCGCGACAACCCCTGCGCAGGCGTCCGCGAGTTTAGCGAGCTTGGTTTCAGCTTTGTGTGAATCCCGTATCCACCTGATTCCATGTAGACTTGGCCGGAACCGGGCGGCCCGGCTGAGCACAACGCGGATTGGCTGTTTCTGAACGTGTCGACTCGAGCGAAATCGCCGGAAACAAAGGAGGGTAAGAAACACATACCGGTTGTGGATCCTCCGGTGCTATGGGTTACTGGTCACGAAAGATTGCGGACGCAGGCTTAATTGGTATTGCAATGTCAAGCTACCCTTACCCGATGGTGCCTCCCCATGGCTCTTATGAACCCATGGTCTGTACGAATCCAATAGCTTGGGGGATTCCCACTGAAAATGAACCCATTGTATTCGACATGTTTAATGGTTCAGATAATAGGAGGAGCTCTGGTTGGCGGTTATTTTCTAAATGAAAGCGCCAATGATGGAAACGTCGTCATTGCGATTGACCCTGAAGCCATGATTGGAACGCAGAAATTTATAGAAGAAACCACCAAAATGACTGAGGCAATAAAACGGGCAAACAAACTCGAAGGAGTCGAAGAAGTTCTGGTTCCAGGGGAGCGCGGAGACAGGATTGGATCGAGAGTATTGGAAAGTAATGAGATAGAGGTAGAAGACAATTTGTTGAACAGCCTGAAGATTTTTGTGGAAGGCAACTAGTCTATCGGGATCTCGATCCGCGGCGAGAAAGGCAATGATCATGACAACTGACAGTCAACAGCTGGACATACCCCGGTTGGTCCTGGAGGCCGTAGAAAGATGCCGGGACCACCTTTCACCCACACCTCTCGAGTACTCCATGTATCTCAGCGACAAGGTAGAGGGCGAAGTGTGGCTCAAGTTGGACTCCATGCAGATAACCTCTTCGTTCAAGTTTCGCGGTGCGATCAACAAGATCCTATCGCTCACGGAAGCAGAGCTGGACAAAGGGGTGGTCTCGGCCTCTACAGGGAACTACGCCCTTGCGGTTGGCGAGGCCATGCGCAGACGAAAACGCCGCGCCACCATCTACGTGGCCGAGGATCTCGAGCCGTCACGTCTGGCACTGTTGAGGTCCCATGGCTTGGATCTGGTCATTCATGGCAAACGCGCCTGGGATGCCGAGAAGGAGGCGCGGCGGGTTGCGGAAGAACAAGACAAGATCTATGTGTCGCCGTACAACGATCCCATCGTGGTCGGCGGTCAGGGAACCTGCGGCTACGAGATTTCCCAGCAACTTCCCGATCTGGATGCGGCCCTCTTCGCTTGCGGGGCGGGGGGATTGCTAACCGGGTCGGCGGGTTGGCTGAAATCCCACAACCCCGAGGTCAAAGCCTTCGGCGTCTCGCCGGAGAACTCCCCCGTGATGTGTGAATCGGTGCGAGCCAAAAAGATGGTCGAGATGGAAACCCTCCCGACGCTGGCGGACACCTGCGCCGGCGGCGTGGATCTGGACAGCATCACTCTATCGCCGTGTCGCCGATATGTGGAAGAGATTCTGCTGCTTACCGAAAAGGAGATAGAAGAATCCATCCGCCTTCTGTTCGAGCAACATCGTCTTGTTGTCGAAGGTTCCGGAGCTCTCGGCGTGGGCGGATTGCTAAAGTACAAGGAGCGATTCGAAGGCAAGAAGATCGTCGCGGTCGTCTGTGGACGAAATATCGACCTGGAAGTGTTCAAGCGAATCATTCAGTAGAAGCGGGGGGAACGACATGGACTTCACGGACAAGCGGGTCCTGGTAACGGGCGGCAGTCGGGGTATCGGTTTTGCCGTTGCAAAAGACTTTGTCGACGCCGGCGCGCGTGTCGCCGTCAACGGCAAGGGAGGCCAATCCGTGAGCGCCGCCATCGAGAGATTGGGCGGTGGTGATTGCGTGGTCGCAGCGCCCGGTGATATTGGAACCGTTCCCGGCTGCGAGTCCGTGGTAAAGACCGCGAACGACGCCTTCGGTGGCCTCGACATTCTGGTGAACAGCGCCGGTATCGGTGCCGGCAGATCTATCGAGGATAGCGACGAGGCGATGTGGGACGCCCACCTCGACGTCAATCTGAAGGGCACATTCTTCTGTTGCCGTGCGGCGTTACCCGCATTGCGCCGGTCCAATGGCAATATTGTCAACATCGCTTCGGATGCCGGCTTGATGGGGGTACCGGGAATCACCGTCTACTGCGCCTCAAAGGGCGGGGTCGTCAACATGACCCGGGCCATGGCGTTGGAAGTAGCGCCGGAAGTGCGGGTCAATTGCGTTTGCCCGGGTTATGTCGATACCGACATGATCCGCCGCGACCATATAGACAAGAAAGACGACCCAGCCGCCGCAGAGCAGAGGATGATCGACTATGCGCCGATGAAGCGCATCGCGACGCCGGTCGAGATCAGCCAAGCGGTCCTCTATCTGGCTTCATTCGAGGCACGTTTCGTAACGGGTGCCTCCTTGGCGATTGATGGTGGCTCGACGGCGGGCCATTGAGATTTCGCTTTACCGGGTGAGTGGTAGGAGGGAGTTTGATAGGGCCCTGGCGTGCCTTCAACTTTCTCCAGCAACCTAAAGATCCGATGTGAGAAGGCCCCCGGGGCCGGGCCTCCACGCCTGTCCAATGGAGATGGCGATGAATAGGATTTGCAGTGTCACCCGAATCGGCTCGTGGATGTTCTCCACGACGGTAATTGCCCTCCTTGTCTTGTTCCTATGCCCCGGCGCCTCCAGTGCCGTGGGTATGGGCGAAGTCGTCCTCGCCGAGTATCCCAGTGTGGATGCCGCTTTTGTTTCGGCCCTCGAGTGGCGGTTCGTCGGGCCGTTCCGCGGAGGGCGTGTCCTTGCAGTGGCCGGACATCCCGACGACCCCCTACTCTACTACTTCGGCGCCGCTCACGGCGGAGTGTGGAAGACCACCGATGCCGGAAGGCATTGGCGGAACGTGTCGGACTGCTTCTTCGAGTTCCCTGCAGTGGGTGCCCTTGACCTATCGCTCTCGGATCCGCAGGTGATCTTCGCGGGGACGGGTGAGGGGCTTCAACGGCAATTCATCTCGCCCGGAGACGGGGTCTACAAATCCACCGACGGAGGTAAGACGTGGACCAACGTGGGCCTTCGAGAGACCCGGCACATCGCAAGGCTCCGTATTCATCCCACCAATCCCGATATCGTGTATGTGGCGGCGATGGGGGACATGTTCGGCCCCAACCCGGAACGCGGCGTCTATCGAACCATGGATGGAGGGGACACGTGGGAACGGATCCTGTATAGGGGTGAGTCCGCCGGTGCGGTGGATCTGTCCATGGATCCCACGAACCCAAAGATGATCATCGCGGCCCTGAACCACCATGTGACGTACCCGTGGGACGAGGAGAGCGGCGGACCCAGCACGGGACTTTTCAAGACCACGGATGGCGGCGACACCTGGAGGGATATCACCCACAATCCAGGTATGCCGGAAGGGCTGATCGGGAAGATCGGCGTATCCATCTCACCGGCTCGCCCCAACCGGGTGTACGCGTTCATCGAGGCTGACGGAGGCGAAGGCGGGATCTATCGTTCCGATGACGGCGCGTCCACCTGGCAGAGGACGCATCAAGACCCCGGCAAGATGGAGATCCCCAATTCCTACAACCACATCACCGCCGACCCCCAGGATCCCGACGTCGTCTATATCCAGCCCATCACCGGTTTAGCGAAGTCCACGGACGCGGGCCGGACCTTCAACCGTGTAAGCATGGAGAACTGGGACCCTCATGCGTTATGGATCGATCCAAACGACGCTCGCCGAATGATCGAAGGAGGGGACGGGGGGGCCTCGGTGACGTTGAACGGAGGTGAGTCCTGGTCGAGCCTGGAGAACCAACCTACGGCAGACCTACTCAGTTTGGCCGTGGACGACCAGGAGCCCTACTGGATCTACGCCGCTCAGAACGACAACAGCCACATCGCGATTCCAAGTCGGACCGACGATCGGTCCATCGGGTGGGTGCACTACCTTCCCATTCCAGTCGGTGAGGGCGGGCAGACGGCGGTGAAGCCCGACGGCAGCGTGGTCTATGCAGGCGATAGGGCCAGGATATTCCGTTTTGACCGGGAAACCGGGCAGGCCCCGGACATCAGCGTTTGGCCCGAGGTGGAGTTCGGAACCGCCGTCGAAGACGTTAAATACCGTTTCTACTACTCGTTCCCGGTGCTACTCTCGCCCCACGATCCCGGCGTTGTCTACACCGCGGCCCAGTACGTCTTCCGATCCACGGACGAAGGCCGCTCCTGGGACCCGATCAGTTCCGACCTCACGCGAAACCGCCGGGACGTGATGGGCAGCATTTCCGGAGGGCCCATTAGCTCCAATGCGTCCTCACTTTTTCACGTGAGCCTCATCCGAACCATCGCCGAGTCTCCCCTCCAGGAGGGTGAGCTCTGGGTGGGCACCGACGACAGTACCATTCAGGTATCGCGAGATGGTGGCGGCAGTTGGCTGGACGTCTCTCCTCCGGATCTCCCGGAATGGACCACGATCACGGCCATAGACGTCTCTCCCCACCGGCGGGGAACGGTCCATATCTCCGGTGAGCGGCACAGGGTGAGCGATCGCACGCCGTATCTCTACCGGACCACGGACTACGGCAGCACCTGGCAGCGGATCACGAACGGGATTCGGGAAAACGACTTCTCGTGGGTCATCCGGGAGGATCCGGTCCGGCCGGGTCTCCTCTATGCGGGAACGGAAACCGGCGCGTACGTCTCCTTCGACGCCGGGGACTCCTGGCAGTCGCTACAGCGTAACCTGCCGCCGGTGATCGTCATGCAGATGGTCGTGAAGGACGACGACCTGGTGGTGGCAACCCATGGGCGGGGTTTCTGGATCATGGATAACATCTCGTCCCTGCGTAGCATTACCCCCGAAGTCGCATCGGCCCCGGTGCATCTGTTTGAAGTCGTCCCCGCTCTCCGTCAACTTCGCGGAGGGAGAGGGTGGACTGAGATGAAGTCTTCGAACGTCGGGAGGAACCCGCCGAGGGGGGTGATGATCGAATATTACCTGGCCCAAGAACCCGCCGGTGATGTGTTGCTCACCATCACGGATGCGGGCGGCGAGATCATTTGGCAGTTCTCCAGCGGGTCGAAGCAAAGCCCCAACCCCCCAACCAGGGCGGGAATGAACCGTTTCCTCTGGGACATGCGATATCCGGGTGTCCAGTTGCCCCCGTCCGCCGGAGCATTGAGTAATTTCCAGAGCTCCGATCACTCACCGCCCTCACCGCCGGTTGCGCCTCCCGGACGATACGTTGTCCGACTCACGGTGGATGGTGAGGCCCACGAGCAGCCTTTCGAGATACGGAAAGATCCTAGAGTCAAGGCCAGCGACGCCGATCTCAGGGCCCAGTTCGAGCTCATGGTTGACATCCGGGATCGGGCATCGGAGGTGATCGATAGCGTGATGAGAATCCGAGAAGTCCGAGCCCAGGTTGGCGGGCGTCGGGGTGCGCTGCCAGAGGAGTCCAAGATCGAGGCAGACAGGGTCCTTTCGCAGCTGAGGGAGATCGAGGGCAATCTCACGATCTGGATGGGGTCCCAGGCCCACCCCATGATGTTTGGCCCCCCGGGGCTGATCGAGAAGTTGAGCAGGCTCTCGGGTGCCGTCGTCGCGGGCGATGCCAGACCCACGGAGCCGATGGTTGCGGTATTCGAGGACCTCTCGGAACGCTTCGAGGTCCTACGGAACCGGTTGAACCAGATCATTGAGGAAGAAGTTGGGAGGAGTCAGTTGCCATGAGAACCCATTCGTTCATCGTATTCACTTTGTTCGGGTTGCTGCTGGTAAGCGTAGACTCGGGGACGCGGGCCCTGGCGCAGGAAACCGACGCGCTCCGTCATCTCCGGGTCGAGGACTACTTTGCTCTGAAGGACGTGAGCGACCCGCGCGTCAGCCCAGACGGCGCCTGGGTCGCCTACATGGTCGGGGCCAAAGACCTCGAGAAAGACCGGCGCGAGTCGCGGTTGTGGATGGTCTCGACCTCCGACGGCGAGGCAATCCCCATGACGGCCAAGGGCAGCTCTGCCTGGCGGTCCAGGTGGCGCCCGGACGGGAAGGTCTTGGCGTTCCTGTCCGACCGCGAAGGGGAAGCTCAGGTCTTCACCCTGGACCGACGCGGCGGGGAGGGCGTCCAGCTTACCCATGTCGAGCAGGGCGTCGAGGCCTACGAGTGGTCGCCCGACGGGAAACGACTCGTGCTCCTGATCCGCGATCCGAAGCCGAGCCCGGGGGAGGCTCCCGGGCCCTGGGTGGTCGACCGGTTGCAGTTCAAGGAAGACTATGTGGGTTATCTGAATCGTCTGCGCGCCCATCTTTATATATATGACATCGAGACGAAGGCCACCGTGCAAATCACCTCCGGGGACTACGAGGACTCCGAGCCGGCCTGGTCTCCGGATGGAAGCGTGCTTGCCTTCGTCAGCAACCGCACCGACGAGCCGGACGCCAACTACAACACCGACATCTGGCTGGTGAAGCCCGACGTCCCCTACGAGGAGCAGAAGCCGATCCGGGTCACCGTAAACCCCGGGTCTGACGACGAGCCAATCTGGCACCCCGACGGCGAGCGGCTCGCCTACATCACGACGACCCGGCCCGAGCTCCCCCAGGGCTACCTACCGACGAAGCTGGCGCTCATCCGTGTGGGTGAGAATGAGCCCGTTATTCTTACGGAGTCGCTCGACCGGAAGGTCTACCAACCGCATTTCGCGCCCGACGGAGGCAGCGTTTACGTCCTGCTCGAGGATGACGGCAAGGTTCATCTGGCCGCGGTGTCGGTCGAGGACGGCAGCCTGAGCCGGCCGATCGCCGGACGGCGCCGGGTGGAGGCGGCCGCCGTGGGACCCGACGGCGCCGTCGTCGCCCTCGTCAGCGAGCCCAGGTTGCCGGCCGAGCTGTTCGTCCTTGATGCCGAGCCATCTACTACTTCGGAGCCGCGCCGCCTCACCCATGTCAACCAGGCGCTGCTGGATACGATCGCGCTTTCGGACGCGGAGGAAGAGCGATTCCCAAGCACCGATGGAACAACCGAGATCCAAGCCTTCATCTACAAGCCGAGGTCCTTCGACCCGAAGCGCCGCTACCCGACCCTGCTCTGGCTTCACGGCGGGCAGGAGTCACAGTACGACTTTGGCTTCGAGTTCCGGGTGCAGCTCTTCGCCGCCAACGGCTACGTCGTCGTGATGCCGAACGTTCGAGGATCTGGAGGCAGGGGGCTCGACTTCACACTTTCAAACTGGCAGGCCTGGGGTAAGTACGACGCTCTGGACGTGCTCGCCGCCACCGATCACGCCGTGAAACTCGGCTACGTCGACCCCGAACGGCTCGGCATCGGCGGCTGGTCGTACGGAGGATGCCTCACGAACTATGTGATCACCATCACGGATCGTTTCGCGGGCGCCGTCTCCGGGGCCGGCAACGCTCTGTGGGTGGCCAACTACGGCCACGACCGCTACCAGGACTGGTACGAGGCGGAGCTCGGCCTGCCCTGGGAGAGCCGCGAGATCTGGGAGAATGCGTCGCCTTTCAACAAAGTCCAGAACATCACCACGCCGACACTTTGGATAGGAGCGGAGAAGGACTGGAATGTCCCGGTCCTGAACTCCGAGCAGATGTACCAGGCGATGAAGCGGTTGGGCCGCGAGACCCTGCTGGTGGTTTACCCCGACGCGCACCACGGCATCCGCCGGCCGAGCTACCACAAGGACCTGCTCGAGCGCTTTGTCGGCTGGTTCGACAAGTACGTGAAGGGCTCTCAGTGAGAAGAAAGATTTCATTGTGACGATAAGTAGATTCAAGGTTCCACACACTCTGGTTCTCCTCTTCGGGATGGTGATCGTAGCCCAGGTCTTCTCATACCTGCTTCCCGCCGGGTCGTTCGAACGGGTGGAGAATGCCGCCGGACAACTCCAGGTGGTGCCCGGCAGCTTCCAGCTCACCCCGGACGCTCCGGCGTTGTCGCCGCTGGCCAGCCTGACGGCCATTCCCAAGGGTTTCAGCGGAGCACACGAGATCATCTTCTTCGTCTTCATCATCGGGGGTGCATTCGCCGTTCTTCGGGCCACGGGGGCCGTGGATGCCGCTATGGGAGCCCTCCTCAGGCGCTGGGGGGACCGACCCTTCTGGTTGGTGGCCGGCGGAACCTCCCTGTTCGCTGTTGGGTCGGCCACCATCGGATTCGGCGAAGAGTATTTTCCCTTCGTACCCGTCCTCATCACCCTGGCTCTCACCCTTGGATACGACCGGATCACGGCTGTGGGGATCATCATGGTTGGGTACGGCGTGGGTTACGGCGCTGCCCTCATCAACCCCTTCACTGTTCTTCTCGCCCAGGACATCGCGGGACTCCAACCCGCATCGGGGCTCTGGTACCGCATGGTGCTCATGGTCGTCTTCCTGCCGATTGGCATTCACCACATCTGGTCCTATGCGAAGAAGGTGGGGCGGGATCCGGCGGCGAGCCTGGTGGCCGACGTGAGCGCGCCCGAAGGGGTGTCGAACTCCAGTGGCGGAGATGGGGAGGCCGGGGCAGACCATCCTCCGATGACCACCACGCACAAGCTGGTCCTGGCCGCCGTCGGCATCGCACTGGCCGTCCTTGTCTACGGGTTGAGCCAGTGGCACTGGTATCTGGTCGAGATGGGAGCCGTCTTCGTCGCTCTCACAGTGGTCATGGCCATCATCGCCCGCATGAGCCCGGACCGCACAGCGGTGGAGTTCGGCGCGGGCGCAGCGGCGCTCACGAGCGTTGCTCTGATGATCGGCGTGGCCCGGGGCATCCAGGTGGTGTTGAACGAGGGCGGCATAGTCGACACAATGGTCCACGGCTTCAGCGTTCCCCTTCAGGGGCTTCCGGGGGTCCTTTCCGCCGTGGGGATGTTCTTCGTCCAGAGCCTCGCCAACTTCTTCATCCCCTCGGGAACCGGTCAGGCCTATGTCACCATGCCGATCATGGCGCCCCTGGCAGACCTGGTGGGCGTGAG
>SDBT01003088.1_pt1 | contig 28944 bp, 22 predicted proteins | sample 2277101 | NCBI WGS metagenome assembly SDBT01 (sample SAMN10404973, study PRJNA504765) | marine sediment metagenome | isolation source: marine sediment core GS10_PC15, 103 cmbsf | place: Arctic Ocean: Southern Knipovich Ridge | collected 2010
ATGAGACTGTAGTGACAGACCTATGTGTCTGTCCGTATGCGCCAAAACCCTGATACCGGGCGCACACACAGGTGCGCCACTACAACGCTAATGGGTATCGTTTCTAACTGAAACAGGTATAACACCTGTAAGTGTTCTAACTATTGGGGGTAGAACAATGGCTAATGTACCGACCATTGTGGGCTGGTATCCATTCAACGAGACGCCGCGAAATCAGAATCCTGAACTACTGCGGCGCAGGAGGTCGCCCTAAGAGCGAAGAGGAGTTCCTTGAACGCTATAAGAAACTGACAGAAACACTGCTGAACCATCCTCGGATGTGCGCGTTCTGCTACACTCAGTTATACGACATCGAGCAGGAAGTGAATGGGCTATATTACTACAATCGGGTAGCCAAGTTTGACCCGGAGAAGATCAAAGCTATAAACAGCCAGAAGGCGGCGATTGAAGGATAGGGAGAATATTTGGCTCTTCAGGGTTAAGTGTGAAAATGGCACACGGATGAACACGGATGCTGCGGATTTTCACGGATTTAATCAGTGTTTATCCGTCTCAATCCGTGAAAATCTGTGTGCTATTCTTAAGGAGTATCCTCGTGTTGCAGTAAAATCTGCAAGTTTTGCTCCCAAACTTAAGTCGGAAGAACCGAATATTTTAACATTTTATGCGTCAAATCGGCATTAGGAGGCTTGAGATGCTCAGTTCATCAGATTCGCACGTAGTTCCACTAAATTCAGATTTCAGGAAGGTCAGCGAGTGGATAGAGTTGCTTCAGCACCCGAACAGCGGCGTTCTGCAGTGTTTGGAGGACATCTACGGTCATGATCGGGATTTGATAAATGAGCGCAAGTCCATGTTCCTGAGAGCACTGAATCATTTTGAGAAGCTGCATGGTGAACAACGTGAAGTTGTGATCACCAGATCGCCCTGTAGAATCAACCTGCGCGGGATGCACTCAGAGATGCAGCATGCCACACCCAATTACCTGACCCACGGGCGAGAAGTGATCATGGTGGCAGGCAAACGGGATGATGATATGGTATCACTGGACGATGTAAACAGCGAGAGATTCGGGCATCGCCAGTTTAATATACAGGAGGAAAAAGCGCGTGGGAAATGGGGCAACTGGATGGAGTATATCGACTGTCCGGGCGTCAGGGAACATATTGAGTCAGCCAGAGGCGATTGGGTGAATTACATCAAGGCTTCGATGCTCAAACTTCAGGACAGCTTCCCGGATCGGGAACTGAAGGGCATGGATGCTGTGATATTTGGCGATATACCCCGGGGCTGCGGCATGTCTTCGTCGTCCGCAATGGTCATTTCCTCCTGCCTGGCGGCTATGGCTGTCAACGGTTTGACTATGGATTGCAGAGAGCTAACCGTCTGCATGGGTAACGGGGAATGGTATGTGGGGACACGCGGCGGGTTTGGGGATCATGGCTCCATGCTGTTCGGGAAGCGAGATCACATACTCCACAGCGTGTTCCTGACTGTGGAGAAAATGCAGCCGGAATATATACCATTGCCGCAGGATTACCAGGTACTTATAGTCAATTCGTATAAGACCTCTGCCAAGTCGGATGATCGTCTCTTTGCCTACAATCAAACCATGTTTGGCTACAGCATGGCGCTGATATTGATTAAGGATGTCCTGAAGGACATGGGAGAATACAGCAGCGAGTTCCTGGATCAGCTAAACTATCTTGGGCAGATAACACCAGAAACCTTCGGTTTGCAGAGGATCTATGAGATCCTGAGAGCTTTGCCTGAGCGAATAACTGTTGCAGAGCTAAAAAAACGGCATTCGGTATCGGAAATCGACAGCAAATTGGACAGGTTCTTCGGGCAGTTGGGGAGGTATCCCGAATCTGTGGAAGTGCGAGGCGCCGCGCTATGGGGTATAGCCGAATCCGAACGGAGTAGAGCCTTCGCCCGGCTGGTTAAAGAGGACAAGATCGAGGAAGCCGGCGAATTGATGTATATCGGACATGATGGTGACAGACTGTTCGCTTTCCGGGAGGGCGAAGTTCCTGCTGAACCTGTCGAGTTCACTGAGAATAAGGTCACAGACGATTATCTTGACGCTCTGATAGCTGATCTTCAGAGCGGAGAACCGGACAGGATAAAGCAAGCGCAGTTGGCAAGACAGCCGGGCGATTATGACGCCAGCAGTCTGGAACTGGACACTATAGTGGAGATCGCCCGCCGTACACAAGGGATCGCGGGGGCGTCTCTTACAGGTGCAGGATTTGGCGGAAATGTATTGGTCTTAGGCAAGAAAGGCGAGGCTGTTTTAACCGCGCTGCGGGACGCCCTGTTCACAGGTTACTACGAGCCACAGGAACAGGCGGAATTGGAGTGGATCCGAAATGATCGCGAATTGCAGTTGGCGCTTAATGATGATGAATTGAGACAGATAAGAGATGAACTTGGGGATATAGTGCGCAGGAAGCGGGAATCCAGATCCGGCATGAGTGAGGCAGACATTAAATATACCGAATCGGTGCAGCGAAAGATTAACGCGCTCTTCAAGGAGGGAAAAATCAAGCGGGAGCTTTTATTTATCCCGGCAGACTATTATGCTGAGGGTGTAGTTGTTAATATTCCGGTAGAGAGAGCTGGGATACTGGGACTTCATTTGTAGCTGGGGCAGGATATTAACGGTAAGCTTCTTTTAAGGCGTCCAGAAATCGGTGGAGCAGATCATCCTCAGAGCTTACTCCGCTCAGGTCTATATCAGTGTCTGCTTCCTCAAACACCCGCAACAGACATCGCAGGATTGATACCTTTGATACGTTCGTATTATCTGACTTATTGCACCGCCTCTCAAAATCTTCCAGAAAATGGAACTGTTCCTGTGTCAGTTCCGCTAGAACTTCCGTGCCTCTGGTCATGTATATGCCTCCCGGCTGGTGGAAACTAATGTGAGCAAGCGCTGCACCCTTTATATACAAAGATGGCTCTGCGGTACTCTTGCGAGCGACCACAGAGCCATCTTCAAAGGCAAGGGGTAGCGGGTTTCTATAGTAGCAATATGCGTGCCAACCTCACGAATGGCGCTATTGCTTGGTTTAGTAAATTTGTCGCAAAAAGACACTGTTTGATTTTGAAACAAATTTTTGCCTTTGGTACGTGAAAACACGGCAAATGCTGACAGAATATGACATTCCCCTAGTGTTCCAAAATGATAACAGATGTCTCAAATCGAATTTCGCTGTATTTTCGGCGGAAGTAGTGCTATACTCCTTAAAGCCGGAAAGCCAGAGGGGCAGAAGGAAAACAGTGACAGTGTCCGAATATCAGACGGAGGAATGAACTGTGCAGAATTATCCTGACGATGAGCAATTGCAGGATTTCTCAGACACGGAGAAATTCTGGGTTCGGGTGACTCTTTACAAGCTAGTGTATGCAATCTCTGGACTTGTCATGGGAATAGCCTGCATTGTTGTTGGTGTTATATTGGTTCTGAGTAAGCTAACAGGTTCTACCATTGAAACAGTAAGAAGATCCGACTTGATTAGTGTTACACCGTGGATTGTTCTATTCATCATAGGCTTTTTCGTAATAGTTGTTACCAGATACAGCAAACTGTCAGCAAAGCATGAACATTTCATGATAGAAAGAGATTTCGCCCCCAGATCATCCATCAGCCATAGATTAGCTCAAGAGGCCGCGTCAAAGAGATTCTGGAAGACTGTGAACACCTTTGCCCTTGTATACTCAATCTTTGGGCTTATTTCAGGTGCAGGACTTATTGTCGGTGGGATCATTCTGTCACTCAGGATGATTACAGATAGCGCGGGCTGGGCAGGGCACATCTTTGATGGTATATTAGGAGTCATGCTGTTCTGCGTGGGGCTATTTGTAATAACCATAACAAGATACCGCGTGAGGGCCAGGGATGTTGAATTTGCTCGCCTGCCAACTTGAGCAGAGCAATTGTTGGGCATCTCCCTCTGGGGGTGGATGTTGTGCCCAGAAATCATCCACTTTCTGCGAAACATCCTGCATTACCAACTGCATGGAACGCTTAGGAATAGATATCCCCAATAGCTCCCTCCTACAGCAAATGCTCGTCGTTGTAGCACTCAGATCTGGTACGGATGCCGAATTCGCTCAGAATATCCCTGGCAGTGGTGTCATTTCCCTGGTACCGCAGGATCACGTCACCTTCGGCGCGATGGATGTCCATCTCAAGCTCCGGACCATACTTTTCCTTAGCAGATCGTACTGCCTCATGGTTTCCCCAATATGGTACAGCCACGCTGTCTAACTCAAACTCATGGGTTAATGCCTGGGTGAACATATTTGCACGGGCTTCTACGTAACCCAGATTATTCACAAATACGCTCTCGTGACCCTGCGCGTGGCTGCTAACCGCATGAAACATATATAGGTAAGCCCATGATTGCAGCAGCAGGCCGCCGGGGAAGTAGCTGGGGAATAGCAGCAATTCCATGCCCCGCTCATAGTAGCGCTTGAACAACGGCTGGAAGTTCAGGTCATAGCAGATAGCTATCCCCACACGTCCGAAGCTGGCGTCAAAGCACGCGGGTGTGGGTATACCGGGAGCCACGCCACCCTCTATTTCGCCCGGTGTGGGATGGGTTTTGTGATATGTAAAGACTGGCTCACCCTCCCGGTCAAAGATCACCGTTGAATTATACACAAGTCCGTCCTCGCGTGTCAGAAACGGAGCAGCGATATAGGCATTATATGAACGTGCAATCGCGGCGAAACGCTGATAGGTTTCGTTTCCCTCCTCCTCTATATTGATGGGATTAGACCAGGCTCCTGCCACGTCGTTTACCAAAAACGCCTCAGGGAGAAGGAACAGGTCTGGCTTGTCCAGCGAACCAAGCTTCATCTTTTCCTCCGCCTCTCGGATGCGATTCTCTTTGGAGGAACGGTTACCGTGTATGATCGAGTTCATTGAGATTGTACAGATACGCACTTTGCGTGACATAAGTACCTCCTTTCATCGTCTACCAGGTAATGAGTCACTTGCTCATCAGCCTCAGGGTCAGTGCCAATAAAGCGACGGTACGTGATATGTTTGAAATCTTCTGTAATGGTATCTCTAACGTCAGGTCGTTGGTCGTATAGATTGTTAAGTTCGTGAGGGCCTTCATGTTTTGGAGTGCTCAGGCTATACTAATGCTCCGTCGATTGTGCCTGTATAGAAATCTCTTCAGGATCAAGTGCTCGGCTGAACAGCAAAAACTCATCAATCTTTCCTGCAAAGAAGCTCCGAACACCAGTATCAGCTCCTAAGTATAGGTTTGACGGAGCGCCTCCAACAGTCTGAGCAACTCTGAATGATCCGGGAGAAAGAGCGGTGAGTCCTGGTTTGCCATCCACGTATACAGTAAGACGGTTGTCTTCTGTGCGAACCGCTGCCGCGTGGAACCATTGGCGCAGTGGGACCTGGCCTGGCGATCCAGCAAATGCGTCCCCAGCCTCTGTATGAATGGTGAATCGTAAGGAACCATCCGCTTTTAGCATGAGGCGATATCCCCTGGGTTCCTCATTGCGGGGATATTGCTCTTTACAGACCAGTACCGCGTCGCGATAATCTTCCGCCCATAGCCAGAGCGACAGGCTCATAGCTTTCTCAGGACATTGGACATCCATACCCGCAAGAGCAGGGCATTCAACAAAATCATCCTTACCATCAAGTGCAATCGCAGAACCAAACCGGCCTTCGGAGACGTGCAGATCGTAACGGACGCCGGCGGATGCGCATAGATTTGGACCATTGATGCCGCTAAAGACAGAGCGATCAGGTATGCTGGTTCCTTCGCCTTCATCAAAGCTGAGATACATCATCCTGTCCTCTGGCTTCGGCTCCTGGCTGGAAGCGGCTTCAGTTCTCTGCTCCATCGGATCAACGCGAATCAATTCAATGTCATCAAACCAGACAGCACCGTCGTTGGAGCGGGAGCGCAGAATTACTCGCATACGCTCTGCTCGTTCTGGAACTTCTGCCTTTACCGAAAGCTGCGACCATTCTTGAGTGCCGTCAATGGAGTTGCTTTCCACTGTGCTGACCAGATCGGTGTTCCGCGAATAGAATTCCAGCGCCACCACAGTCTGGCCTGTCGCATCTACCGTCTTCACCCATGCACTGGCCCGGTAATGCTCCTCTGGAGCGACCCACAGGGAGGCAGGCCAGGTTTGCCTCCACTCAAGTCCCTCTTCAGAAGCCCACATGATCTTCAGAGATCGACGACCTGAGCGCCAGAGGTTCTGGTTGCGCGAAACTCGGCCTTCCCAGTCCAGGATTCCTAACCGATCTTTAGGATTATTCCAGAAAGCTACCCATCCTGCTGGCGAAGGTTCGCCAAAATCGGCTTCCTCCACACTGCCGTTGATGATAATGTTATCGTTGAAGGAGTGTGTTTCACGACCGGGCTTTTTACCAGCCAGAATAATCGCTGTATGAATGAGGTCGGCAACTAACTTTGCCGCCTGGTTGCAGCACTGCACGCGCAGTTTTTCATCACTTCCCCAATCGTTAAGAAGCATGGCCTCGCGAATGCCCAAAGCCGCTTTCTCTGTATAGTAGATCATCTCCTCTGTGCGCTTCGCAATTGCTTCAGAAGCCTCACCTATGGAATCACCTAAATTCAAAGGTGAGTAGCCTGGAATAGCTATCTTGCTGTAACTGAAATGGGATGCCCGGTGTATGGCTTGCATGTGCGGGAAGGTCGCCGCGTCCTGGATACCATGAGACACTGTCCCAATAACTCGTACTGCGTCACCATGCTTTCCTTCAAAGAAAAGTTCCACTATTCGAGGGAATAGCTCCCTTACTGTAGTATAACAGGCAGGTGGAGGGCCATGAAGAGAAAGAGGTCTTCCCTTACGACTTACAGGACTATATCCGCAGGCATGGGAAATTCCCCATTCACGCCTTACGTTGGGGGTACGTTCCGAATTGGGAAAGCCTGACCAGCCACCCCATTCCCCGTAATTGCTCCAGTTCATGTCCGGGAAATGACAGTAATGGCGGATCAATAACTCAAGTTCAGGTTCCAGGTATTCGCGTTCCTCATTTGATAAAGCGGACACAGTCGCCCACATCATCCAGCTATGATCGTCGCCAATCTGCGAGCGCAGGGCTTGAAGATCAGTAGCAGGAACATTGCCCTCTGTGTGTGCACCGAGTATCGCTATCAGAGAAAAGAGGTAAGTGAGTCTCAACATGAATAGACCTCCTGTTGATACCAGGCCTTTACTGGATATTATAACCCAAGTTGCTAGTTAATGGTTGCCTAAATCGTAGGTAAAAACCAATTTTCACTTTTGCGCGAACTGATCATGACCAGCCTTCATATATTCCCATACGCCTATCTTCCATGTGTCTACACGATTTTTCTCAAGATCTGTGCTGGCAAAGCCCACTGCCTCCTCAATGTAGCGTTCCAGTTCTTTCATACGCTCATCGGTTCCAAGCCTGCGCCAGGAAGCCTCCTGGCTGGCGCCTACGACTCCTTCCTCCCTGTTGATGTCCGAAATCCGGTAATAGAATCGCTTCATGGGGTCAGATGCCGCTCCGAAGTAGCGCGAAAAGAATTCGTCCACCAGTTCTTCATAGTCCGTATCTACATCAAAGGCGGTCTGCATGTAGAGATAGTAATCAAGCTGCTGCCCTATCCCGCATAGGAAAACGCCGCGCACACCGTCCTGATGATAACGTTTAACTGCGCGTGATATAACGTCCGGCATGAAACATGGGAAGCAGTTCCATCCCTGGATTACGGCAGGCTCCATGGGATGATGGAAATAGTTCCAGAGATAGATGCGGCGTTCCTGATTTGCGACCCACAGGCGGTAAAGCGCCATATCGTTCTCAGTCGTTCCCTTGTCGTAACCGTAGCATGTATGCAGGCAAGGAGCGATGCTGACGTTGCTTTCCAGTTCCAAGCCCTTCGGGGGATAGGCGTAGGAAGCATAGGCCAGGGCAGCAATGAATTTGTCCGGGTGGGTTTTACGGACCTCTATGGCAACCTGATTGATGAAACTGAAGACGTAATAGCTGTTGCTGGCGTTGCTGAAGTAACCTTCGCCCCGCTTGTCCTGTCTGCTAACGGAGAGCATCTCCTTACATCTGTCACACTCACACCAGGCAGCATTGTCATCCGGCACGACAGCGAAATAATCGCCCATTGCTTTCAAGCCCTCTGGCAGATCCTTTCCATCGAAGAAATCGCGAGCCACTTGGGCGACCTTCCGGACAAGTCCCGGGTTGGTGTAGCAAAGCTGACTGCCCTTTCCTCTGCCCTTTGCCTGATATTCCGGATCATTGAAGACAGATTCCACTGTATTCCGCCAGATAGTATGATTGCCCGCCCATTTCTCTCCCCCGACGCGCATACGCCGCCAGTAGAGGTTCAATTCATCGCTGTTCGGCTCGTTCCACTGAACCCTGATGATGGGCCAGCCGCCACCTATGGCGTGGCGATGTTTCAGATCTGGCGTTCTTCGGACATCATCTCCATGCACAGTCAGTGTTTTTGAGGCGGGAAATACAACGTTAAGTTCCGTCGGTCCATACCAGCGAACCCCGCAGAACTGCTCCAGAAAATGGTAAGCGGCATAACACGTACCTTGATCATCAAAGAACCCCGGAAGCGTTATGAGCTTTGTACCTTGCTCATCGCGTCCTGTGGCCTTGTGATAATCAATTTCATGACGAACAGATTTCAGTGTGCGACCATAGGTATTACTGCCCAATTCTTTTTGGTTTTCCTCTGTATCCTGCCAGTCGCGCCCGATCATGATGATCGTATCTGGCTGAAACTGTATGAGATATTCTTGTGGATTGAAATCTTTGCCGCTGATGCCGAGTTTTCGGGTATACTGACTTTCGCCGACGAGAATACGAACGCCGGTTACTTCTTCAGCATCGGTCTTTACAGGCAAGACTGCTCCTGTAATCATTCTGATATGATACTGGAGTTCCAGGGCTGCCAGGTTTGCCGAAGGTGTTGATCCCTCCGAAACGACAATTGTTGAGTTTGGCTTGCCGTCTGTAACCAGCGTTATTGGTACTGATGTGCTCTCCTTTGCGGTGGAAGTATGTAGAAACAGGCAGAAACCCAGAATCATCATGGGTATCAAAATTTGCATTAGTTCCCTCCCTCACGAATTCCACAGAAATGAGCGTGGCTTTCCTTAGTAAAAGCGTCAAGTAATCTCTATGCACTACCACCTGGTTTCTGTTGATAGCTATCTCCCTTCTACTGGTATCGTGGCTCATCAAGTATTATGGTTATCTGCGCACATGGATAGCCCACTTTTTCTCCCAACCAAGTATAGCAAAACGTAAACGTAGAAGCAAGAGTCGTCGTATCGTTTCCCACCAAACTGTCTGACTGTCCTTAGAAACCGAAGTTTGACACTTGGAGATTGACAAATGAGCATACCTATGGTTCACTGTATGCATGGAAAAACTAGAGAATCTTGATCAGTTTTTGAGGAAGCGCGTAGTCCACGTCAGTTACACCGGTGCCATTGCCCCATTAAAGGAGGTACTACTGAAGTTGCATTGCCGACCAGCAAACTGACGAGCAACAGCACTGAAATGCAAAGGAGCAAGGAGCATGTATTCAACAGAACACTTCTGGTATCGCCAGCCATCGGGATTTCCGTATATTGACTCGCAACGCAGCAATAAGGCATTTGGCTTTGGGAACGGAACTATTCTCCTGTCCGAAGACAACTGCCGCACCTGGCCGCACAGCATTGCGTTCTCCGACGCTAACCATATAACATTCAGTTGCATTCTGAAGAATGGGAACATTCTCTTCGGCACTGGCTCAGAACTATACCTTAGCACGGACAACCTCAAAACATATAAGCAGATTACTTTGAAGGATGCTGACGGTTCTGATTACATCCCTCATACACCCCAAAACCCGTACCATTCGGGCTGGTATTTCCATACCCTCACGGGTATTAACTCTTGGGACGTAAACGGCGTAGAGATGCTTGTGTGGGGGAATTACTGCAACGTCCTGGGCGGCGCGGCACCGGTCAACATTTACTACTCAGCCGACAACGGGCATACCGTAAAGGTCGCGTATGCCTTCGGACAGAATCCTTTTTTTCGGGATGACGGCTCTGCGGGGGGAGGCGTGACAGGCACGATGCTTGGTAACCCCAGCAATCCGGTCATGTGCCGCCACATCCACACTGTGGCGTATAATCCTGACGAAGACGCGTTCTATGCCTGCACAGGCGACAGGGATAGAGAAGGATGGTACGAGTGCCATTGGCTGAGAGGTACCTATGACGCCAGAAAGGATGAGTGGAGTTGGGAGGTTATCGTGTCAGACAAACTGAACACACGGTATAAATCCGGCGGCATCAACTTTGTTGATGGGCAACTCTACTGGATCAGTGACGCAAACGGACCCGAGCCATACGACCGAGGCGTCTTCCGGTGCACCCCTGCTGATATAGCCAATCCCGAAGCTCATACGATGCTGCTTAACCCGGGGGTCGAATCCGGGAACATGATTATTCAGGACAATGTGATTCTGGCGTCGCATTGTGCACCGGCATCGTCATTCGCCACGGGAATTATCGTTTCCCTGGATTTGGGACAGACGTGGGCGCAATACGATCTCAAGGAGTTCGGTAAGCGGTCACCCGTCCGGTTCCATGAGAAGAATAGTGACGGCTGGTTCAGAGTGGATCTGAGATCGGGGTGGATTGCGTATGCTGAGACGCTATTCATAAAGCCAAAGGAAACGTAAGCCCCTGTCTGAACTCCAACTCGTAGATGAATCAACGTGCGCGCTAGTCCGAGCCGCCCTTGAAAAGGTAAAATCCCTATGAAACCCTTAACATCAATCTATGTTATGATTTTGTCACTGCTATGGTTAATTAGCTTATTGCCGTCAACTCTAGTGTTAGGAGAAGATATGATTGAAAGCAAAATGAATTTCGTTAGGATCAGCCCTCGTGATCCCCGTTATTTTGAATTATCTGATGGAAAGCCATACATAGCTATCGGTTTTAACCTCGTAGGGCCGCCTAAAGAGGAAGAATTGGAGTCCATAGTCCAAAAAATGGCACAGAATCGAGTGAATTACTGCCGCGTTTGGCTTTCAAGTCGTGATTGGGACATTGAGCGCCAGAAGAGCGGCGAATACGATAACGAAAAAGCCAGGATAATTGATAAGTTCCTGAGGCTTGCCAGAGAAAATGGAATTCGTGTCAAGATGTGTCTTGAATATTTCCGGGATATTGCCCCTGAGGGAACTAGCAACTTCTTTAATAATCCCCTACACCACGTATCAAAAAGCGGTCAGTATAATGACATGTCTGAATTCCTGGATGGTGAAAAAGGTCGTGAGCAGTTCAAAGGCAAGCTCAAATGGTATGCTGACCGCTACGGGGATGACCCGGCAGTCTTTGCCTGGGAACTATGGAACGAGATGGACTGTGTAAGAAAGGGCGATTGGTTTTCGTGGACTCAGGTTATGTTGCAGGAATTGCACCGTCTTTTCCCGAAGAACCTCGCTGTCCAGAGTCTGGGAAGCTACGATAACATTAGCAAGCGTGATAGATATAATAAATTTTGCCATATTCCGGGAAACGACATAGCTCAAGTGCACCGATACCTTGACCTGGGAGCAAAGTGGGAGGTATGTCATGGGCCTGTGGACATCCTCGCAGCTGATAGCGTGCGGGAGCTTATAGTATTTGGGGCTAATAAGCCCATAATACTTACAGAAACAGGTGCAGTAAAACCCAGCCATGCCGGGTGTTCAGAGCTTTATGCAAGGGACAAAGACGGTATGCTCTTGCATGACATACTCTTTGCTCCCTTCTTCGCCGGAGCTGCAGGAACCGGTCACGGCTGGTTCTGGCGGCAGTCAATTGACGATCCGGATTTATGGTATCATTTCGCCCGTTTTGCCCAAGCCCTTGATGGCATTGATCCCCCTGCCGAGAAATTCACTCCAGTCATGATCCCCCACCAACGCCTGAGAGTATATGCCCTGAAAGGCGAATCTACATTTATAGCCTGGTGTCGGGATGCAAAAAATGATTGGCAGACAGAATTGGAGCAGGGAATTCCTCCGGAGATGCTTAACAATATTTCTCTGGATATTTCAAAATACTTGGGGTCAAAAAAGCCCGAATTTATCAAGGCTTATGACCCTTGGGAGGATGTCTGGACAGAATGCGAACTTAAAGAAGGCAAAATCACATTGCCTCAATTCACCCGTTCAATTGTAGTCAAAATAAGCTATAACAAGGGAGAATAGCCATCGGGAAATGCAGAGAGTGAACAAACTGAAGACGTAGGAAATATTGTTCTTTCAGGTTCATCTTTCGTCGCGTTTTTACCTCATAGTGTGTCGAGTTGATGGGGCATGAGGGAGATCAGGCCTCATCACAAAGAGTAGCTGTGGAACTATAGCTGAAAAAGGGTGGTTCACTTCCCCGTAGTATCAATAAATCTGACTTTACTGACATGATCTCTTATGGACAAATGCGCCTCTTCGTCGCTGGTGATCAGTTTCCCATTGACACGCAGATTCTCTATTGTTACATCACTTACGTCATGCTCAGGGTCATAGCCCACGAAATAAGAGTTGGGAAAGCATTTGCCCGTTACCGTTATATTTTTGAACAGAATATTCTGGATTTGCCCCTTTTCCTTATCATGTGAGTAATTGTTTTCTCTGATTATCAATACAAAAAGTTGTGGGCAGTATTTTTCATTTTCCGCAAGGCTGTATTTCTCATCCCGTGAAGACTGAAATTTGGGTTTGGGAGTATCATCATCAATCTCAAAGCGTATATCCTCAAAGCTGATGTCCTTTATCAATGCCCGATCTCCGTGCTGTATATCCATTGCAATATGGACTGTGCGAATAATATCGCAGTCCTTAAAGGTTATATCGCTTATTTCGGGCGCAACTGTTTCCGCACCGATCTCGAATGCCCTTCCCCAATCGTTCCATATAACACATTCGCTTACTTTTACATCTTTAACAGGCTTGTCTCCTGTTGGCTGTCTTACTCCCCTTAAACCCTTGATAACGATGCTGTCATCAAAGGATCGGATAAAGCATTTATCAATGGTAACATGCTGGCTGTTTACGATGTCAATACCATCAGCATTATAACGCCAGAATCCTATGAGCTTTATATTAGAGATAGCCAGATACTGACAGTCTCTTGGCGTAACTGCCCATACGTTAGAATCGCGTATTATGATGCCATCTATTTTCACATTTTTGCAGCCATAAAGCGTTATGGGGCCTGGATTACCTTCACGCTTAAAAGTGCTTGTATCCAGTATCCCCCGCCCAAGTATGCTTATATCAGATACCTCCGAAGCCCTTATAAGCCCGTGAACGATAGCCCCGCCTGCGATATAAACAGTTTCACCGGACTTGAGATCGATCCTGCCAGCCTCATGTATTCCGGGGCCAAAATATCGCACATTGGGATCATCTGGATTTGGCTTGTCTCCCTCCATCGGGCTTGCGAACAGATGCAGGGCATGATGCCAGCCGTTCACTTCCACAGTAACATATCCCGGCTTGGACATCTGAAAGGCAATTTTATCATCATCCACAACGGGCTTAATGCCATAGGAATATGGGCGAATATCAACGCTCTCAATAGGGCGATCTGATATGACTTCAATGTTTACAGGTTCAGACATATCCCAATATGCAAATGAAGCCATCTCTGTCTGATCCATCGGTCTTTGATACCCGGGCCAAACTTGATTAAATGGCACAGCCGAAACACGCGCCCTATATACAAAAACAGGTTTTCCGTTAACACTGATGGAATAATCTTCAGATGGATCTTCGTCCCCGATCTGAGGATATATCTTTATACCCGGATCACCCATATTTTCCTCCTCTCCGATACATATACAATTAAACACTGCCAACAAGAAACTGCATAAACAGCAGATAACAAAGGCTTTTTTGGATCGCATGATAATCCCCATTACGAAATGCCTATTCAGACGTAACCGACCGATAAAGACAGCCCTGCGGAATATGATGCACCAAAACATCAAATTGCTCGCCCAAATACCTCGCCAGATTTTTTATCCCCGGCTCCTCCGCCGTCGCGTGATTAACCAATATTATCGGAATATCCGCATCCACAGACCAAACCGCAGACTCCCATAGCCTTGTTCCGTCATCAGTCAATAGCAGCACATCCGCCTCAAGATCGGACATCCGCCGAAATCCTGTAATAGCGCCTGTTCCCACTGCAATCCTTCGCACAATTTTATCCAGATCACCGATATAATTAACCACATCCTGTCCCAGTCCCTTAACCTTACCGGCAATGTCTTTAACCAGATCACCAAGCTTCATGCCAGAAGGCAGATCATGCGCATTATAAAATCTTGCCTTTGCATCTGGTTCGCCCTCAAATCCCAGGAATTTTGACCACGAATCAACGATCCCGATCTCGGGCATGACATCCCAGAAATCATGGCATCTATATATCACAAGTCCTGAATCTCTTAGAAGCTCTTTCTTTTCAAACTCTCCTGGATTGATGTCGGGCGATGAATCAGGATAATGATAAAGCGGCTCATGGCACACAAAGAGGTTACAGCCTTTATCCATCGCTTCCCGCAACTGATTTATATTGGTCGTCCAGCATACCGCAATACCATCAACTTCTGCGTCACCATCACCCCATAATATTTCGTCGCATGTATTGTTCCAGTCAACCCAGATTCCCTTGCCCTTAAAATGCTCATGAACTTCTATAGCTCTCATCATATTCTCCTTCTTCACTAATCGGGGCACTGTCAAATTTCCCACCGCAGAGGCGCAGAGATAAAGAAGAGATAAAGGATTTTATCCCTTCCCCCCTCTTTCCTCTGTGGATTTCTCCGCGTTCTCTGCGTCTCTGCGGTGAGTTTCATTTTTGCTTTTACAATGCCCTAATCGGAAGCTTTTCCCCTGCTCCCTCAGGCTCACCATCTATCTCTCCAGCCACGGCAGCCCAAATGGCGCGAAGTGGATAACTTGAGCAAAGCCTTTTCCGCCTCCAGAAATGCCGCTCTGGATGACAGCTTTCATCCCTTCTCTAAGTATCCTCAGATGCTCTTTGTTGCCAGTATGCTGAATCTCATAGGCCATCGCTTCCGCTGAAAGCGGGAAGAGGCTGTGCCAGGTTTTTGGGGAAAGAGGACAAGCGGTATATCGGAAAGTCTTTTCCTCCTCTTCCCAGCACTCACGGATCATCTGGTCAATACCAATGGTTATCGCTTTCAGAACTTCAGGCTTTCCTGTAACACGATGATAGCGCGAGAGGCCGCAAAGCATAAGCCCCTCCATGAAAGGAACATTGCCATAGCATCGACGATCGCCATGTCTGCAATGGTCGCCAGCCAGCTTTATCACCCAACCTTTTTCCGGGTCAAGTTTCTCTTTAAGCGCTTCCCATAAAGTGTCCGCAGCTTTCAGATACTTATCGTCGAGGGTCAGATCGTATGCCGACAAAAGGAGTATCATAGGCCATCCATGAGAACGAATATGGGTGCCAGAACCATACCCAATTGGACAGTGCGCCACTAACGCATCAGCTATTTCCAAACTAACCTCCAGTGCCCGGCGATCTCCCGACAACAAATAGTAGTTAATATCGCCCGCAGCCCAGATATGCCCCCAATTCCTGCTGTGTCCCATGAAATATGATTTGCTCACTGGCAGATCCACCTCGCCGTATTCATAGTAGCCTCCTGTATGGTTCAGGCAATGAAGCCAGGTGTCGCCAATCACAGGCGGAGGCCCCCAGGGGTTCACCAGATGCTCGTTTACCGCATGAACCACGTCAACGTCAATATGATGCCGCGCAGCCTGCTCTGCCCTGAGATAATATTCCCGTTCGCCGGTGCGCGCGTATTGTAAGAAAAGGCCATATTGTAGATCATACTCCAGGTTACCCCAATTCACCCGCCGCTCTCCATACCAGTCACCGAAGTTAAGCATCCCATATTCCTGAACTCTTTCACGTATTCCTCGGTGTGTATCCATAGCCTTTTTTACAGCAAGATCATAGCCCAAATACCCATCTAGGTCTGCCGGCGGGAATTCGCCTAGCGCTTTCGTGTTGCACATATAGTCCGGCTCGCACGTTGCCAGAAGTGGTTCCTGGGCAGATCCACAGAAGTCTACAGGCTTTGATACTCCGCCTTTATGGAAGTCAAACCACATCTCATGCGTCCGCGCAACGCCCGCTTTGAGGGTATAGACTCCGTCTCTGAGGTGGTAGTATAGCTTGTTTTCTTCCTCCAGAGTTTTTCCATCGTAGAGACCTTTCTCAAATGCTGGACAGATTCCTATTGAAAGCATCCTATCCTTTGCTGAGAGCGCCTTTGGGTAGTTTTGCCAGAAGTCTCGAACGACAGCAGTGATCCCGAAATCCTCCGTGGAAATATCCAGCCACCCCGGCGCTCTTCCCGATGATCTTTCACCGTTGATCTGGTAAAGCTTATGGTCAATCTGAAACAAGGTGTTACTTTCCTTCCCAGATTTTCCTCTGACTTCCCCATCCTTTACTCCCAGTGTGTAATATGCTGGTCCGGCGCTCCCTTCAGACAGACCTACATTCAGGCTTAGAGATTTGATCTGCGCCATCAACGCATGAGGCCAGTCATTGACGAAAGTATAGAAGACGCGCACATAAGGCTGCCCTCGGAAGGCATGGATCCGCATGATATACTGGAACATCTCATCCTCAGATGTGGAATGAGTTCCCTCGATCCTTACACATGCGCGCATGGGGCCTGCTTGCTCGATATTCACCTCAGCCTTTGACATATCTGCGCGGAAGATATTGCCTTCAGGATCGGTAAGAGCGATCCCTGAATTCTCAGGAGAAGTCACCTTTTCACTATCAGAGAAGGAACCATCACCATCCAGATCAAGCCAGACGGAATCAAACATTTGGAATCCTGAGTGAGAGAGTTTCATCTTCAGGGGGCCGGTGACGATCACTGTAGAATCGGGTTCACTCTGGATAATCAAGGGATCTTCTACAGGTATTCGCTCAATCCCTGAGCCATATTCCAACTCCAGTTTCCGCTCGTCTCCCGGTTTTAGACTCAACTGGAAATCCAGGAGGAGCCACTTGACCGACCCATCGGGCCAACTAGACAGAACTTCAGTTTGCAGCGGCAATTCCATCCCATCTGAAATCAGCCTGACATTATCCGGATTTTTTAGAGCGCCTTCAGGTAAAGGTACTCCTGAGGTGACTGGCCACTCTTTCCGCTCAATTCCTGATGGCTCTTTTACCACTAACGGAACCGAATACGTCCACGCCAGCGACGGAATCAACATGAATGTGACACCAACCAGAAGCAGTAGTCCAAAAGCTATATATGGTTCATAGAAGAGCATAAACATACCTCCTTGCGTTTTCCTGTTATATTTACAGAACTGTCTGCGTTCTTTTACCTATACTTCCGCTGATTATTTTATAGCTTCCGCTCCCAACCCAGTATAGCAAAGCGTAAGCGCAAAAACAAGAGTCGTCTATTTCTCTTCCCCACCCAAAGACCTGAATGCCCACTGTGTCAGGCTGAAGAAGCGATGCTTCCATCTGAGATGGCATCCCCCGTACCTGTCTGGCTAATTGCACTGGTAATGTAACGGAAGGAATGCTATACTCCTTCCGAGAGACAACAGATTATAGAATATCCCAGGAGTATACGATTATTCAGGAGGAGTGAGAATATCTGAAAGATGCTCATGTGAGCAGAGCACTATACCGGAGCTATAGATCCACGATCTGATGACGCTCAATTGACCCATATTTGGAGGCGTGAACATGAAGAGCAGGCCGAAATATCGTTTTCATTGTTTACAAAACATGGCAGTGTCTTTAATCCTGGCTTTACCTGGTGGAATTGCTGCCTTCGGATCATCTGGTGAACATGAAAAACCAATACTAAAAGAGACCATTTTTCAGGAATCTATGGAAGACTTTCCCAATCCAGAAAGGGGATTCTATCGAGCCAGGGAACTCCCTAAGCCTAAGAATTTCGATCTTCGCGGGGAGAATATAACTCTTATCTACGGACGGGTCTCTGCTGATGCGTTCAGGGACAAGCCTTTTTCGGAGGAATTCCTGCAGGCGATCCAAAAAGGCTTTGATGAAGCAAGAACACACGGGATCAAAGTTAATCCGAGAGTAGCTTACAACAGTGGACCGCATCCAGGAAGCAAAGCCAGGTATGGAGACGACGCGCCCAAAGCCCTCATCCTGAAGCACATTGAGCAACTGAAACCACTATGGCACAGAAACAAAGACGTCATCAATCTAATTGATGCAGGATTCATCGGTGGTTGGGGAGAGTGGCATAGCTCCGCTCATGGTCTTGATAACCCCACTGACAGAAGAGATATTCTGTTCGCCATCCTGGACGCTCTTCCGCAGGACCGTATGGTTGTTCAAAGAAGCCCCAGATACAAACGGGAGATGTTTGGGGGGAGCCAGACCAGTGCGGATGTGATTCTTACCCGTGAACGAGCATTCGATGGCTCCCATCTGGCTCGGATAGGACACCTAAATGACTGCTTTCTTTCTTCAGCGAATGATGTTGGCACCTATCTGTACATTGATGAGGGTTGGCCGATTGAGAGGGAGCTGGATTACATTGGTGGCGAATCCCGCTATGTTCCTTTCGGTGGGGAGACCTGCCGGCCACATGAGCGAGGACGCTGTGAGAATGCAGTGAAAGAGATGGAAAAACTCCACATCAATTATCTGAACTTAAGCTACAATCCACGGGTCATCAAGAGGTGGCGAGAAGAGGATTGTTTTGATGAGATAAAGCTGCGATTAGGGTATCGGTTTGTGTTGGGATCGGCTCAATTACCAGAGCATGTCAGACCAGGTGGTATATTGGAGATGGAGTTAGCCATCAGGAATGTTGGCTTTGGTGAGCTATTCAATCCGCGCCATGTTGAGGTCGTGTTGATGAATAACGAGACGCGTTCCGAAGAAATAGCGGCTCTAGAAGAAGAGTCGAGGTTCTGGGGTGCGGGGCAGACAACGAAGGTTTATACGCTCTTGAGCATCCCCAACAATCTCCCAGAAGGCAAGTATACGCTGGGGATACGGATGCCCGATCCTGCGCCTTCTATCCATGACGACCCTCGATATTCGATAAGGTTTGCAAATGAAAATGTATGGGATGCGTCCACGGGGACGAATATTTTGACGAGAGATCTCTTGATTTCCAATTCTGCTCCAGGTCTGAAGAACGCGAACTTCTCGGAATTCAAGGCTCTTTCTGCCGTCGGCTTCTAAAGGGGATTGATGCTTATCAGTATGAGGAGATATAAATATGCAGGCTCTCACAGTATTTATAACAATTCTTGGACTCCCTATCATGGGTACCATTAACAACGTCACGGCACCGCGTCAGATGGCCGCATGCCATGAATCAGGCGTCTGGATCGGTGGATCAGTGAACACTGAGTTAAGCAAGTCTGGCAAAGGCTCCATACGCTGGTCTCATGCGGAATCAGATTCTCTTCGCCTGGCATCTCCGCCGGCGAATTGGGATACCCACAATACAATCCGATTCTGGATGCATAACCAGGTTAAGACTGATTCCGCTATCATGCTCATTATTCGCAGTGAGAACCCCAAGACCGAAGGAATGGACTACTGGATGTCGCGCATCAAACTGAACTTTGAGGGATGGCAGGAGATAATAATTCCGCGCCGAACTATGGGCTGGGCGCGACAGCCGCTAGGATGGGATCAGATCACTGAGGTATTCTTCGCTGCGTCAGGCTGGGATAATGAACCAGATCCGCGAGCAGTGATCCACATTGATCAGTTGCAGCTTGTAGAGATTCCTCCTGATACCGGCCCACGAATCACCGATGAGATGCTGTTTCAGCTACTAGATCTCGACTATCCCGGCCTGGAAAAGGTACGTGCTGCCGTAGAGGAATCTGACCTGAAATCAGCGAAGGAACGCCTGATAGATTATCTTCGTAACAGGGCTACTGTGCCCTGGAGATTCGATCCACACAATATTGACAGGAATATCAGGTATAGTAAGTCATCCGCCGATCAGACGGTGGCAGGGAAGGTAAGGATCAGCAGCATCTGGCATACCTTTCCAGATGGAGACATAGACTGGTTCTACAATCCCACCATAGAGCGGGATGACCTGTTCGTCGACCACGAATGGCAATGGCAGCTCGGTCGCATGGGTTACTGGCGTAACCTGGGGCGCGCCTACTGGGGAACAGGTGATGAAGCCTACGCCCAGGCATTTGTCAAACAGCTTCGCAGTTGGGTAAAGCAATGTCCCCGTCCTTCTGACAGCGGGAACTATGCAGGTTCCGCATGGCGGACGATTGAGTGTGGAATCCGAATGGGAGGGTCGTGGCCTGATGCCTACCACAGGTTCCTTCATTCTCCGTCGTTCACCGACGAGGATGTTATCCTGTATGTCAAATCGTGTATTGAGCAGGCGCAGCATCTTCGCAAGAATCCGACCTCTGGCAACTGGCTGACAATGGAAATGTCAGGTTTGTATTTTGTGGGTGCTCTATTCCCGGAACTCAAAGACGCCAGCGAATGGCGCAGTTATGCCATCAATCAGATCTACGAGGAGCTAAATAAGCAATTTCTACCCGATGGAGCACAGGTTGAATTGACGCCCGGGTATCATCAGGTAGCCCTTTCTAACATCCTCAAAATCCCTGAACTTGCCAGGAGGGTAGGACGGTTTGATGAACTGCCGGATGATTTTGTGGCGAGAACCGAGAGGGCTTTTGAATACAACCTATACCTTATGACTCCCGACCGAGATATGCCGCGCCTCAATGATTCCTGGCATGTCAATGTGCCAGGCACTATGAGAGATGCAATTGAGCTTTTCCCCGACAGGCAGGACTTCAGGTGGATCGCTACAGATGGGAAGGAAGGGGTATTGCCCGCCGAAGTATCGCACCCTTTCCCATACGCCGGATACTATGTCATGCGTTCTGGCTGGGACAGAGGAGCCAACTATCTGTGCTTCGACGCCGGCCCACTGGGATATGGGCATGTCCATCAGGACAAACTTAGCGTTCTGCTCTGGCCCTATGGAAGAGAGATGCTGTTTGACGGAGGTGGCGGGAGCTATGAAAGAAGCCAGTGGAGAAGCTATGATACCAATACCTTCTCCCACAACACGGTGCTGGTAGACGGGCTTGCACAGAGACGCCAAACGCGTAACCGCTGGGCAAACGTGTCAACCCAGCCTATAGATGTGCGCTGGGAAAGCACGGATACTTATGACTTTGCGGTCGGTGTCTACGACAAAGGGTACGGAAAAGAAGAGCACCGGCCAGCTATTCATATAAGACGGGTTTTATTTGTCAAGCCAGATATGTTTCTGATCGTTGACGCCCTGATACCCAGCGATAACGCTGAACATACCTATCAGGCGCGTTGGCATCTGATGACAACGTCTACAGAATTCGATGAGAAGACATCCATTGTTGCTACAATTGACACTGGACTCCCAAATCTTGCGCTTGTTCCCCTGGCGACAGAGGGTTTGACTGCCCGTGTGGCTTCAGCACAGACGACGCCTGAACTTCTGGGCTGGTGGGTACAGAAGAGCAAAACCAATAAGCCAGTCACCACCGTTACGCATACTCGGAGTGGAACTGGAACGCAGCATTTTCTCACGCTGTTCCTACCTATTCAGGCTGGCTCAGACAACCCAGTTCAGGAGATAAGCTCCATCAGTCTGGGGAAATACAAGGTAAATCTGGCAGATGGGCGGAAAATCTCCTTAATAGTAGATCCCGATCCACATGGCAATATCGACGTACATGAGGTCTTGCCAGATGGTGGACGCGGGAGAGATATATCTGTACGCTGATTACATTTTTTACAGCGCGGGATTGGTGAATTTCTATGAATAGACGTGAATTTCTGAAGGCTTCGGCAGTTAGTATTTTCTCGACAGGAGTTGTGGGCCATCTACACGGGATCTCATCAGCAGGACAGGAAGTGTCTATACCCAGGCGAACGCTGGGCAAGACAGGCGAGATGGTATCCACCATCGGATTTGGGGGAGGTAGCAGGTTTTGCAGTGTTAAAGACGAAGATGAGGCGATAGGGTTAATCAACCTCGCCATCGACATGGGAATTAACTATTTTGATACGGCTCCTGTATACGGAAATGGGCTGAGTGAGCGGCGTTATGGGCAGGTAATGAAGCACCGCAGGAAGGAGATATTCCTGGCCACAAAGACGAACGTGCGATCCAGAGATGGAGCTTTAGCTCAGATCGAAGGGAGCCTCAAAAGGCTGCAAACGGATGTCATAGACCTGGTCCAGATACACTGCCTTTCAAGAGAAGAGGAAGTTCGGCAGATAGGGAAACCTGGTGGCGCGTTAGCGGCGATAAGAAGATTGCAGGAAGAAGGCATGATCCGATTCGTGGGAGTGACAGGACATCCGAACGCAGAGGTGATAAAAGAGGCTATTCGGGTCTATGACTTTGACACTGTAATGGTTCCACTAAACGCTACAAGGGAGGGTGGCTACGAGGAGATCGTTCTTCCCAAAGCCGTAGAAAGCGAAATTGGGATTATAGCGATAAAGACGTTGGGGCAAGGGGCTTTCATCGGACAGGGAGAAAATAAGACGCCCGCAGCTGAGCTTATCCGATACTCGTTAAGTCTACCTGTCACTCTTACAGTGATAGGCATGGACAGTAAGGACGTATTGGTCGAGGATATCAGCCTGGCCAGATCCCTGGAACCCATGAGTGAGCGGGAGATGAACCTACTTTCCGCTCGTATGTCAGGCGCGGGTGGGATCGGATACTGGAATAAGCTGCCCAAGTCGCAATCTCCTTAGAGAATGCCGGCCATAGAGGAATATGCAGTCTCCACGGGATTTTGGATTATGACATAGCCAGATAGGATGCTCAAGGCAAATCTGCTAACTATTTGGGCTTTTGGAGCGGAAAAAGCAGCGATGGGGCATTTTGCTATATTTTGAGGCAGCTTTGATTTATCCGCAGCCTACAATGACAGCACCCAAATCACCATAGTTTAGGAAAGGACTATGAGAAAACCAATAAAACTGAACCGGCTTATTCAGATATGTTTCATAATCTTTGGCTATATCTTCATCGCCGCGGTTTCCGCGCTGGCGCAGAACGCGGTGACGGCGGAAAAACTCGAAGCCGAATTACCAACTTTGCACTTTCTTGGCTACCGGTGGTTTATCTCTGGGGACGACAACGGCAACGCCACGGTGGCTGTTTCCTACCGTGAGATAAGCGAGGAGGCATGGCATGAGGCTATGCCTCTCAGGCGCGTCGAGGTTGCGGCGATGGAAGAGCGGCGTCCTCCCGATGGGCAGGGCCTCTTCGCGGGATCTATTGGATTCCTCAGAGCGGATACTGAATACCAGGTGAGACTGTCACTCTCGGATCCAGATGGCGGCGGCTCGACTATGACGATTTGGCAGAGCACCTGGAAAGAACCCGTTGCCCCTGATCCGCTGAGACTGATCCACGTAATCTCAGGCTCTGGAGACGGCATTGGGACTGAAACAGATCCATTCAGAGGTCTGAATGCTGCCGCAGATGCAGCCAAACCAGGTGACCTTATACTGGTACATGCAGGTGTCTATCGCGGTACTGTCAATATCACCATTAGTGGCACACCTGAAGCTCCCATTGTCTGGCGAGGGGCCGGTGATGGAGATGCCATCATTGAAGGCCCTCAGGGCGGCCCCAGGAACGATGCACGGGACATCGTCATAACTATGTATGGCGTCCGGCATGTCTTTTTCGAAAAGCTCATATTTCGCAATGCCCATTGGGTTTTTCACGCCAGCAATTCCAGTTACATCACTATACGCCGCTGTCAGTTCAAAGATGTGGCCTACGGCTATTTTGCCGATTCTCAACAGGAGAGGGTTTTTCTGTGCGACAATCTGATCGAAGGCGTGGAATCGTGGACGAAGACCGGGAGCGGCAAGCGATTTGAGAACCGAGGGATCGACATCTCAGGCATTGGGCATGTGATCTGCTACAATCGTATACGCAATTTCGGTGATGGAGTTGACGTGCGACCGGCATATCCTATACGAGCAATTGACATCTATAGCAACGACATCTCCGAATGCACAGATGACGCTATTGAGCTGGATTTCTCGGAACACAACATCCGCGCTTATGCCAACCGCCTCACCAATGTGGCGATGGGAGTCTCCTTCCAGCCCTGTCGCGGTGGACCTGTATACGTCATTCGGAACGTCTTCTATAATGTTGGTCATGAGACGTGGAAGCTCCATCTGACACCAGTCAATCCAAAGCCAAACTGGGAAACAGGCCCTCACAGGACTTCGGGTGGTGTCATTATCCATAACACCATCATTAAGTCAAAACCTCCATTTCGAGTCTGGTCTCAGGAAGGCCCGGCAAACAACTTCTTTATGCGCAACAACTTATATGTGGGAACGGGAGTCAACGCTATCGAGGTGACCTGCCCATTAAATCAGTGGGACTCGGACTACAACGCCTATGTGACCGGAAGTGAGCAGCCCTGGCGCATCTTTGCCCGGATCTTCGGCCAAAGCTACCGCACGATTGAAGGGTTGGCATCGCGTGCAGGACAGGAGCGGCACGGGCTGTCGTTGGTAGGCACTGATGGGATTTTTCACACCAGTGTATCCATTCCCAACAGAGAGATTCTCTATACACCTCCCGATCTACAGCTTTCTGCTGATTCTCCAGTGCTCAATAGGGGTGCGATACTTCCTAATCTCGGTGGCCGCTACAGCGGAGAAGCCCCAGACCTGGGAGCCTATGAACTGGGCGATTCGCCTCCGCACTATGGTATCCGACCTGAGGGCAAGGAAGCAGAAATTGACGCCCGTATGGGTGCTTATTGAGGGTATCATTCTTCATGATTGGTTCCTAATGATTATACCTCGCTGTCAGATCATGTTGTCAAATCTATTTTCACGAAAAGCGCGGAAGAACCCATTTTATGATAGCGAACATAATCCTTTTGCTGTCACTGTTATTTACATCTGAATTGTCTTATGCAGTAGTAGCGGGAACACTTTATAATGCTGGCGCAAGCTCAAGCATGCTGAAGCAAGCTTCCGCACTCCATAGAACGCAAAAACATTACTTAAATTATGCTCAAATTTTATACTTGACATTGGACTAATAATCTGGTATACTAGTACCAGAATACTTAATAAGGAGATTGATTATGTCCAGTGTGCTTAAAATATCAGAAGCGGCGTCCTTGGCTTTGCATAGTATGGCTCTTTTGGCGGAGAACCCGGAGCAGTCGGTTTCGACTAGAGAGATTGCCTCTAGACTTCGTGTTTCGGAGGCTCATCTGTCTAAGGTATTGCAGCGCCTCACGAAAGCTGGATTCGTAAAATCAATGCGCGGACCCAAAGGTGGCTTCATAATAGGAAAACCTGCTGACCAGATCACCTTGCTTGATGTGTATGAGTCTATAGAGGGGCCAATCGAGCCATGCGAATGTCTCTTCGGCACGCCTGTTTGCGATGAAATTGGATGCATATTGGGTGGGATACTGGGAACGGTGGATAAGCAGATCAGAGATTATTTGTCGGGAACGAGGCTGAGTGATCTGGCAGATCGCAAGCGCGGGACATGAAAGCCGAAAAGTAAAGATTATGCAGGCAGGATGCCTGCGCTCCCAGAGGAGTTAGTATTGTGAATTTTAGCGGGAATCTCATGACCACAGGGATGGGAATTCTCCCACACCGGGACATTGACAGAGCGTTGGATGTGGCTTTTTGTGTGGACATCCCTTTCTGGCCGCAACTGCCGCACATTCACTATCACGAAGATATGTATGTCCAGTTTTCCGAACACTTTCCGGGTATGCAGGTTGATCTGGAAAATAGGCGAGTTACTTTCGATAAAGTCAGATTTTATGAGGAGTATCCCGATTTCTTCGAGCGGATGGACGACGAGGAGCTGTATGCCATATCCCCGGACTTCTCCCGGGTGTTCCATGCGTTTCTCTCTCGCGATTTGAGTAAATATCCAGCTATTCGTGGACAGGTCATCGGACCAGTTTCATTCGGACTCAAGATCATCGATCAGGATGATAAACCCATCATCTACGACACCGAGGTGCGCGATACACTCTTCGACTTCATCGCCAAAAAGGTGAACCACCAACATAGAGTTCTGGAGCGGAAGAATCCGAACGCCTTCATGTTTATGGATGAGCCGGGGCTTGAATTCGTCTTCACCTCTATGAGCGGATATACTGACATTATGGCCAGGCGGGACATGGAAGCTGTTCTGAAGGCCATTGATGGACAGAAAGGCATACATCTCTGTGGTAATCCTGACTGGGATTTCCTCCTCAATCTTGAGATAGATATACTATCCTTCAGCGCGTTCCATAGAGGCGATCTACTCGTTAAATATCTGGACAGCGTTCGCGGCTTTCTCGACCGCGGTGGGATCATCTCATGGGGGATCATCCCGGTCGGGTTCGACGATTTTAAGGATGAAACAGTGCAAAAGGCAATTGACAGGCTCGAATTGCTGTGGGATGCACTGGGGAAAAAAGGGATCTCCCGCGAGGTGCTTGTACCCCAAGGGATGCTCATGCCCGCTACGTGCAGTCTGATCAATCCAGATGGAGACGCTACTGTGGATAGGGCCTATGATAATCTGATCCAGGTCGCCGACCGCCTGAAATCCCGGTACAGGTCGCTTATGAAATGACGTATTGTCAAAATGATTCACCAAAAAACAAACAGAAGGAGATAGTTTTATGTTTTGCTACCAATGCGAACAAACTGCTAAAGGAAGCGGATGCACTGTGAGTGGAGTTTGTGGAAAAGACCCGAAAACTGCGGCATTGCAGGATCTACTGGTACATGCAGTTAAGGGCTTGTCCATGTATGCTCACAGGGCAAGGGAACTTAATGCTAAAGATCATGAGATCGATATTTTCACCATAGAGACTTTGTTCTCTACTGTAACCAATGTCAATTTCAGTCCGGAGCGTCTAGGCGACTTGCTTGTAAAAGCTGCCGAACTGCGCGATAGGGCCAAGAAGCTTTATGAGGACGCGTGTAAGAAGGCAGATCGCACACCAGAGACATTAACCGGCCCGGCAGCATGGGTTCCGGCTGACGATCTGGATGGCCTCATCAGCCAGGGCGAAGAGGTGAGCATCACCAGTCGCAGGGAAGCACTCGGCGACGATGTAACCGGTCTTCAGGAATTGGTTATCTATGGTCTGAAGGGCACTGCTGCCTACGTCGATCATGCTCAGGTACTTGGTCAGGAGGACGATGAGGTCTACGCGTTCTTCCACGAGGCGCTGAATTTCCTCGCAGGTGACCCGCAGGATATTGGTGAATTGACCGGTATGGCACTCAAATGCGGCGAGGTCAATCTCAGAGCTATGGAACTTCTGGATGCAGCTAATACTGGCGCTTACGGTCATCCTGTTCCTACACCCGTGCGCATCGAGCCGGTCAAAGGAAAAGCCATACTGGTGTCAGGTCACGACCTCAAGGATCTGGAGGAACTTCTCAAGCAAACCGAGGGCAAGGGAATCAATATCTACACTCACGGTGAGATGCTTCCCGCCCACGGCTATCCGGGACTCAAGAAATACAAGCATCTTGTGGGCAACTACGGCGGAGCCTGGCAGGATCAGCGCAAGGAGTTTGATGAATTTCCGGGCGCGATACTGATGACTACCAACTGTATCCAGAGACCCAAAGATACCTATAACGCACGGATATTCACCAGCGGGCTGGTTGCGTGGCCTGGGGTCGTTCACATCAGCGACCGCGATTTTGCACCGGTCATAGAGGCTGCTCTCGCGGCTGACGGATTCCAGGAAGATGGCTCGGATAAGACCATCCTCGTTGGCTTTGGGCGCAACGCCGTTCTGGGCGTAGCGGATAAGATCATTGAGGCGGTCAAGAGTGGCGCCATCAAGCATTTCTTCCTCATTGGCGGCTGTGACGGAGCCAAGAGTGGCCGCAATTACTTCACCGAACTGGCACAGGCTGTCCCGCAGGATTGCGTTATCCTGACGCTGGCTTGCGGTAAATATCGCTTCAACAAGCTGGACTTCGGAGACATCGGCGGCATCCCGCGCCTGCTGGATATAGGTCAGTGCAACGATGCCTACTCAGCCATACAGATCGCCCTGGCTCTGTCAGAGGCGTTTGGCGTTGGCGTCAATGATCTTCCTCTTTCAATCATTCTCTCGTGGTACGAGCAGAAGGCTGTATGTATTCTGCTGACCTTGCTTCATCTTGGCATCAAGAACATCCGTCTGGGACCAAGCCTGCCTGCGTTTGTGACGCCGGCAGTATTGGATGTTCTGGTGGAGAACTACAACATCGCACCGATCTCAACAGTGCAGGATGACCTCAATGCCATCCTTGCCTGATACATTTGTGTATCAGGATGCAACTCTGAGATAAACAGGAATATCCCGTCTACCGTATTGGGAGCAGCACCATCACGCGTAGACGGGACTTTCCAATCCATCCATAATGCACAGGCAGATAATGCAAGTGACATCAGCCGCGTGCCTTAATTCATCCGCGAGTATCCCGCCCAATTAGCGCCATCCATGCCCCATTCTGTAAGTGAAAATAAAGAGAAAGCCGGATAGCCGGACAGCCTGGAACGAGTGTGTGCGAGCTAACGCTCATGGCGTCTGTTACGAAAGCTGAGATGCTTCTGTCACGGCGATTCTATGCCAGGGCGATGTTGACGCTGTTTCAAAGTAGTCGGTGACATAGAATCAATGAAGATCAACGTTTACTTCTTCACCCCCATCCCAGCCTTCCCCCGTCAAGGGAGAAGGAGCAGAAACGCTTGCTATTGTTGACTTT
>SDBT01003089.1_pt1 | contig 28942 bp, 18 predicted proteins | sample 2277101 | NCBI WGS metagenome assembly SDBT01 (sample SAMN10404973, study PRJNA504765) | marine sediment metagenome | isolation source: marine sediment core GS10_PC15, 103 cmbsf | place: Arctic Ocean: Southern Knipovich Ridge | collected 2010
TCCTAGATCTTATCAACTATGCTGGGATTGGTCTTTTGATATTCATAGCCTTTGCGAATATATTGCGCTTGAACATAAACACTTACGGGATCAAAAAGTTTCTACCAACTCTGATTTTAGCAATAGTCGCTGCAAACTTTAGCTACCTGATTTGTCGTATCATAATCGATCTCTCGAACATAGTGATGTCTGCACTGATCATAGGTCCCACGGGTGCTAGTGGTGATGGATCTGCGATTGGCTCCAGTCAAATCGGCATCGCTAAAGTTTTTAAATCACCATTGATTCAAAACACGATGGATGCAATGGTTGATGAAGGCTCTGGAAAATTTTACTCTGCTGCTTTTTGGAAATTGTTGGTTCTAATAATCTTTGAATTTATCGGAGCGATTTTGATGTTTATTCTGGCTTTTCTCTTCTTCATTCGAAACTATGTAATTTACTTTTTAGTCGCACTCTCCCCTCTAGCTTTTATCTCAACAGTATTGCCTCAAACAAAAAGCCTATTTAACCAGTGGTGGCAGAATTTTATGAAATGGGCATTTTTACCGGTAGTATCTATCTTCTGGCTCTGGCTAGGTAGCAAATTTATAAGTACGATAAATGATTACACAGGTTTTTTGGCTATTGTCTTTGCAATGGCTTGTTACTATATGGCAATCACTTCTCCCTTCAAACTCGGTGGTGGGATAATGAGTACGTGGCAAGGAGTAGGAAAAAAAGTTTGGGGGGCAACGGGAGGGAAAGCCACTGGATTTGCAAAACAACGTGTTGGCGAACGATATGAAAGAGAAAAAGGAAGAATAGCAAATCGATTTAGGGACACAAAACCTGGTAAATGGTACCTAGATAGAGAGGCTTCGAGGCAGTTAAGCAACGAAGCGCCAGGACTTGTAAAGGAAAAACAATACAAAGATGCCAGGATAAACGAAATCTATAAGCGAGTCGCTACCGGAAAAGGCGGACCAGAAATTGGTAGGTATAAGGCACAATTGCGACAAGACGCTGGAGCAGAAGCCAGAGAAAACCCTCAAATCCATGACGCTAGCATTAGCGAAGTCAAGGATATGCTTGAAATCTACAAAGATGACAAAAGAGGGGGCAGAATAGCGCTTCCAGGCGATGACCCTAATGACAGGATCAACAAAGAATGGACTGACGATGATACTGGAGGAAGAAAATTGATGGCTCTTCTTGCTAGAGTCAAGCAACTTCAACGTAGCCCTGTGCACGAAGAAAGAAAATTAGCAAATGATCTAGAAACTGAAATTACCGACAATCCTTATTGGATAAAAAACAAAAAAGGTATGCCTATACAATTGAGCCAAATAGATCAAGCTGGGTTCCAATCTTCTTCAGCTGTGGGGGAAGGCGTTGATAATATACCCGTTGACTCATCCACAGCAGTAAACATAATCGGAGAAGATAGAGTTAAAGCGATAAGGGCTGTAGCGATCAATGGGAGTGGAAACTTCGAAGAGTCTATAAAAAGTGCTGGGGTGGATGTTAGCGGATTGTCAGATGAAGAAAGACAATCAATTCAAGAAATGCACGACAGCATTAGAAGCAACAGAAGTAGTTTAGTCCAAGAAGAAAATGATGCTGCAATCAATCAACTTGATCAAGAAATGTCAAATTTTAGAATAGTAAAACAGCATCTGACGGAAGACACCACAACAAATCTAGAAGGATTATCAAAGCAACTAGAAAAAGGAGCCTCACAGATTGATAGTGATCTACATAGCGCTTCAGAAGCTGCCAAGGGGATTGCTCCAGGCATCTCAGCCAAGTTAAATCTCATGAAAGGTGATGGCGAAAAAAAGGATTTTTTAAAAGGTTTTTATTCTAATCTTCAACACACTGTTGAAGGGTTTGCAACTACACAACCTAAACCAATCAGTAGCCTTAAAGGCGATATGCCCGCTTATGCAAAACAGTGGGAGGACATGGAAAGAGAATACTTGGCTAGTAGAAAAGCGAGTATGCAAAATCAAGTTAAAAACAGTGTAACATCTAGATTAATCCTAGATGGACAAGCTGAAAATATCCCCAGTGGTATATCAGTTGGTGATGCAAGAACTCAACCAAATGCTCAGGGCACCCAATTTATACAAGGAGTTGCAAACCAAATAGCTGATTCAAACCAAGGCATAATTGAAGCAATTCAAAACCTGCCAGCAGGTAGCCAAGCTACAGCGAAAGATAATGTTTCAAAAGAGCTAAGTGACGCTGTGGGTCAAAGCATCCGTGAAGCAATGCCAGCTACTTCAATTGACAGTAGAATAACTTCTCAAGATACAGAGAGGGCCTTAAGAAAAGTTTTTGGAGACAAAAAAGCTATGAGCGGTCTTTCTCAAGCTATAGGGAAAGAAACTGGAAAGATAGCGGATAAAATTAAGATTCCTATTCCGAATAGAACGGATGGAATTAGCCCTCCTGTCCACACTTCAACAACCAACACTGCTGCTGCTACTCCAAGCCCTCCCCGCCCCATCGGTTCTAATCCAAATAACATTGGTGGTCCAAAGCCCTGACAAGGGATTAACCACTTATTATCTTACTTCACAATAAACGACTGTCTGTTATAAGCACCCCTTAAATATGATTGGGGTGCTTTGAACGCACTGTAGCCGCCTTGCGGCACTATCACAAAAACCCCATTGCGGGGTTTTCTCTATCTTGTTATAATATGATTGTATGGAAAAACCAAGTTTATTTGGCGTGTTTTGACTGTAGAACGACAAGCCAATGGTTCTTGGCATTATTAAGAAATATTTGTCTTACGGTAACGAAGCTCGTATCGTACGTCGTCAATAGTCCAACGTATAAGACGATAGATATAACCGAAAACGACTCGGGCGTCGCCTGCCTGCCGGCAGGCAGGTAACCGAGAAACGATTAACAAAAACGTGAGGGGAAAGTGCGCTACAAGGTTCCACAAAACATCGATATGCCAGACCGAATTCTCGGTCCTTTGACTATGCTTCAATTCGTCTACGCTGTAGTCGGAGGCGGTCTTGCTTATGTATCTTTTATCTCTCTACCGGCCCCGCTCTCTACCCTTCTTGCGATTATAATCGTCCTTTTTACAATTGCGATAATCTTCTTGAAAATTAACGAAAGACCGTTTCTCCACTTTGTTGCTTCTTTTGTCCAATACTTGACGACTCCTCGAAGCAGAGTTTGGCACAAAGGATCTGAATCCGACCTCTCTGTTGAGATATATCATACAAAAAGTAAAACAGATACAAACCAAGTTGGACAAAAAAATGTGAAAAGCGAACAGATCGCCGACTTAGCAAAAAGACTGGATAGTAAATGATAGTCATTCGTCTTACGATAACGAAACCTGTATCATAAAACGTCAATGGTTGATCGTATAGACGATTGACATAACCGAGAAACGATTAACAAAAAAAATATGAGCAACGCATCGACTCAAGAAAATGTGCCAATAGCCGGAATCAAAGACGGTATTGTGATCCTTAAAAACGGCCAGTACCGACTTATTTTGTCGGTTGGGGCTATAAACTTTGATTTGAAAAGCGAACAAGAACAAAACTCTTTAGTTTTTCAGTATCAAAGTTTTCTCAACTCTCTTCATTTTCCAATCCAGATCGCAATTCAGTCTAAAAAACTTGATCTTACTCCTTACTTAAATACAATTTCGACATTGGCAGAAAATCAACAAAATGAACTTTTGAAACTCCAAACCACAGACTATGTGGATTTTGTAAGACAGCTAATCGGTGTAGCAAATATTATGAAAAAATCATTCTATGTAGTAGTTGGGTACCAACCATTAGCAAGCGCAAAGAGTGGACTTTTGGGAAAAATATTTCCGAAAAATAACGAAATCTCAAAAGTGAAGGTCTCCGATACTGAGTTTACACATCATGCAAAAGAGCTTCGCCAGCATGCTCAAACAGTCGCATCGGGCTTAGCGGGAATGGGACTTCACGCAAAACAGGTCTCTACACAAGAAGCGATAGAACTTTTCTACAAAATATTTAATCCCGAGATTTCTGGGAAAGAGAGAATGACAGAAGCTAAAAATATCTCATCTTCATATATAACTTCCGCAGCAAACTCGCCAACCAGTGAGACTCAAAAATTGGACAGTCAAGCAGTGGAAGCAACCAGTATAGGCGGTCCTACTATCGATAACACTACTCAAGTTCAAGAAACACAAAAACAACAAGCAAATGAAGCTTCACGAGCTTCAAGGGAAGCAGCTCCAGCTGCTTCGGTTGCAACAGATGAGAAAGCTTCAGAGACTTCAACTACCTCACAGACCCAGACTCCAACACAAAATCAACCGACAACTCCTGCTCAATATCCAGTCTCACCTTCACCTCAATCCGAAAATCCTAACCAACCATCAAATCTTCCACGGATTGAAAAACCAGTAACCCCTAAAGAACCCGATGAGGCAGCTACTCCAGTTCAAAGTCCTGACTTAAACAAAAAGTTTTCTGATTAGGTAGTAGGTTATAGCTTCTTAGCTAATTAGCAAGACAATACATAATATAATTATGAATGACAAAATACACAGCTACAGAGAGTTAATCGTTTGGCAGAAATCAATGGATTTAGTCGTAGAGATATATAGAGTTACGGTGCTATACCCAAAATCAGAACAATTCGGGTTAATCAGCCAAAAAAAAAGATGTAGTGTATCGATACCATCAAACATAGCAGAAGGCAGGAAAAGAGGATCAAGAAAAGATTATAGACACTTTCTTTTGATGGCATATGGATCTGGTGCAGAACTTGAAACACAAATAGAAATTGCTAAAAGATTGAAATTAGTTGATAACAAAGAATGGAAAACTGCTGATAATTTACTTTCTGAAGTAATGAAAATGTTAAATAAAATAACCAATGGCTTATAGTCCTAACAAACTAATAAGCTAAAACCTAGGAAGCTAACCATGGCAGATGAACAAAACGCCAGAAAAATGGCGAAACAAAATGTAATAAATCGCGAAAAAGGCGCAAAGGATATGGCTTTTTGGAGCAATCAAGATAAAGAGCTCCAAGCGAAACTTCAAAAAGGTATTGCATCCGTAAGAGACATCATAGCCCCTGCTGCATTTGTAGTTGGTTCAAATCATCTTCAAGTTGGTGCCAAGTTTGCACGAACCTTATTTGTGTTTACCTATCCTAGGTACTTGGAGACAAACTGGTTAAGCCCAATTATTAATTTCGATATGACCATAGACGTTGGAATGTATATTCATCCAATGGAGACTAAAGATGTGATGGGAGATTTGAAGGGTCAAATCGGAAAACTAGAGTCAACCCGACAAATTGAAGTTGAAAAAGGACAACCAAGAGATGTGGAGATAGAGACCGCCCTTGGAGACATCGAGGCACTTCGAGATGTTCTCCAGAGAGGAGAGATCCGCTTGTTTCAATTCGGACTTTACTTTACGATATACGCAGATTCTCTTGAGGAGTTAAAAAATTATACCGACCAAGTGGAATCTACTTTAGGCAGCATGCTTATCTACACCAAAGAGTCTTTGATGCAGATGGAACAAGGTTTCAACTCTACTTTACCCCTGATGTCTGATCAATTAGACATAAAGCGCAACTTCGACACCGGCTCACTCTCCTCTACCTTCCCATTCACATCGACAGATCTTACCCAAGAAGACGGAATCTTGTATGGAATAAACAGACACAACAATTCTTTGATAATCTTTGACCGCTTTAACTTAGAAAATGCCAACACTGTAGTTTTTGCCAAGTCCGGTTCGGGTAAATCTTATGCCGTAAAACTGGAGATTTTGCGTTACCTGATGCTTGGAACCGATATTGTGGTTGTTGACCCAGAAAATGAGTACAAGGCTCTAACAGAAGCTGTGGGTGGCGATTATCTGACCATATCTTTGAACTCTGAAAACAGGATCAATCCTTTCGACATTCCAAGACCGAAAAGTGAATTGGATGAGTCCGGTAAAGATTTACTTCGATCCACCATATCTTCAGTTCACGGTTTAATCAATTTGATGGTAGGAGGATTGAGTCCCGAAGAAGACGCCTTAGTTGATAAAGCACTTTATGAAACATACGGATTAAAAGATATAACAACAGATCCCGAATCGCAAAAGAATGAACCACCACTCATGCAAGATTTTTATAACGTCCTTGCAAATATGAATGGTACTGAAAATCTTCGAGCAAGGCTCTCAAAATACGTTGAAGGTACATTTGCAAATCTATTTAACCAACCTACCAATTTCGAACTTAAGTCAGGCTTTGTGGCTTTTTCAGTAAGAGATCTGGAAGAGCAACTTCGCCCCGTTGCCATGTACCTTATCTTAGACTACATCTGGACCAATATTAGAATGGAGATGAAGAGACGAATTATGGTGGTTGATGAGGCTTGGTGGATGATGCAATACGAAGATAGCGCCAAATTCTTGCACGGCTTGGTTAAGAGAGCCAGAAAGTATTACTTAGGAGTAACAGTTATCTCACAAGATGTAGAAGACTTTTTGGGCTCAAAATATGGAAAAGCAGTTGTAGCAAACTCATCTATGCAACTACTTATGAAACAATCAACCTCTTCCATAGACATCGTTTCTGACACTTTCAATCTGACCGAAGGAGAAAAATACCTGCTCTTAGAAAGTGATGTTGGAGAAGGACTCTTCTTCGCCGGACTTAACCATGTTGCTATAAAAGTTGTGGCTTCATTCGCCGAAGATCAAATCATAACTACAGATCCGAGACAACTTTTGGGGAAATAATATTGAGCACAACCACCACAAATTGCTTCCACAAATTAACACAAATATTTGTGAATTAGTGCAGATTGGTGGATAAGATTAGTGTCGGTTGTATTCAAAATAAAAGATGAAACGCCTTAAGGTCAACAAAAAAACAATGTACACAGTTTTAGCAGTAGTGGTTTTGTCTCTACTTCTTTTACTTTTGCTTCTAAATAGGTCTGGACTAAAAGTAAATATTGAACCTAGAAATGCGCAAGTTTCCATCGACAACATCCCTTTAGTTGTTAGAAATAACGGCTTTGCATCCACAACACTTTCCCCGGGAAACCACATACTTACGGTTGAATCTGAAGGATACATTTCTCAAATTATTGAATTGAATCTGAAGAGAGCCAGAACATCTGAAATAGAAGTTTCGCTTCAACGCATTCCTAAACCTTATTCAATATCTGATGATGCAACAGCGGCAGACAATGTTCAATTCATCACCGAGGGAGATGATTTTAACACCGTTTTCTATTTCGCAGATAACGCATCTGCACTATACAAAGCTAAATTCAAAGTAAATGATGCCGGCAAAATTGAAACTATCTACAATCTGCCCATCTCCAACCCTCCACTTTCAGGCATTGAAGATATAATCTGGTCACCCAAAAAAGATGCATCAATCCATAAAAAAAATAAAACTGCTTATTACTTTGACTTCAAAAAATATAATTTCGTAAACCAAGAAGAGGTTAAATATGGAGATAACATCGGTGACATTGTCTTCTCTCCAGATGATTCAAAGATCGCTTACTACTTTGCCCCTGCTTCAGGTGAAAAGTCTCTAGTATTTGCCAATAAAGACAATACCGATATCACAAGAGTCGCCAATTTAAACGATGCTAACATTAAAAATCCGTATCTAAATTTTTCACCTAGTTCCGAATGGATTATAGTAATTCCTAGAAATGACAATACTCAAGAAAACAAGATTTTCCTTTTTAACGCATACACAAGGTCCTTTAAAGAGGTAAGCGATGCCGGGAACAATTTAGAAGCAAAGTTCTCTCCTGACGGCTCGAAGATAATCTACAGCACTTATTCGGATGACCCAGCAAATCCGGTAAAGTCTATAGTCTCCATAATGGATGCAAATGGAGAGAATAAAAAAAGTTTAGATCTTCGGGCAGAGATAGGAAAGATTGACTGGTTTGAAGGATCAAATGATAAAGTCGTCGTCGCCACTTGGGATGAAGAGAAAAAAACTGAATCAGTATTTGTTTACGATGTTATAAAAAAACAGAATGAGGGGCTTTTTATTGAACTACCAGAGAAGAAAGTTGTAAAAGAGATTATCTCACCACGAAATGGCAACCTTATCTATTACATAGCAAATGACCAATTTTATATCGTTTCACTAGCTGATTAGCTCGTAGCTTATTTGGGGAGATATGAGGGGATTAGATAAAATTCATTATAAAAACGGAAATACAATACTTATTGGTGTTGTAGTGGTTTTAAGTTTGATTATCCTCTTTATCGCAGGTGGTGCACTGGCTGGTATGACACTTTTAACCATTAAAAATAGAACCGGAGAACTTAACCCTTCATCAGTAAATTTCGGTGGAATATGTGGTGGAACAACAGCTCCAGCAACGACACAGGAATTTAAATCAGGATCACAAACATTTTATATCCCTGAGGGTGGCGTCGGATTGATATCGCAAGAAGATCATATCGCCTCCAAAGGAGAGGGCCAACCATCTGATGTGAAAGATGGCATCAAAGGACATTTGAATATTACTTCTTTTGAGTCAAATTGCCCCTCTTCACACCCATTATGTAATATTGACAATCAGACATGGACACCGCCAGAAAATGGAAGCATCGGCAGAGGATCAACAGAGATTCCATCAGCTGAACATTCCACATGGATAATGAATTCAAGGTGGTATAGCAATAATGACCCTGAAACTGGTATAAAAGTTAATCCACCAGCAGGAACTCGGGTTATTATCACTGCAAATAAAAACGGCAAAAGCATTGTAGCAGTCGCCGGATATGAGTGGGGACCAACTAAAGATCAAGTGATTGGTGCTCAAAATGAAGTTCTTGCTAACCTAGCAGTCAATCACAATGACAAAATAACTTTCGGCTTTGCAGTTGACCAGACTTTAGCTTCGGGGGTAGTTTACGGTGCAGATTGTATCAGTTCTGGTGCAGTCGGTACTGACTACAGAAGCATTGGGCCTGGGTTTAACGGCTATGCAGGAAAATGGCAAAATGTTGATCAAGTGATGAGTGCTCTTGGAGGTCAAAACCAGATTAAAAGAGATATCGTTACTGTAAAATTTATGGATATAAAAGTCTCAATACATAAATCAATTATCAATAATTTGAAAAATGTAGAAAGTGACATCATCGCATCAGGTACAAAATACACGATCAGACAAAAAGATACTGGAGCCTTTCATATAAGACAAAACACTAACAATTTAAGTGTTCTTAGTCCTCACTCAACAGGACTTGCGATAGATGTTAATTGGGAAACAAATGGAAACGTCAGAAGATCTAGCCTTAGCAATACTACAGCAAGAGATCCTAACGCTTGCACTAAAGACATTCCACAAGAAGTTAGTGATGCTTTTGAAAAGAACGGTTTTTTTTGGGGTGCAAAGTTTAGGAATGTTTGCGATCCTATGCACTTTCAATATGGAGGAAATTGGGATTGATTATGCCAGAAGAAAAAGATAAAAATTTAGACCCAAACAAAGCGCCTGAGGAATTTCAAGAAGGTGGTGGTCCTTCTATCGACACAATTCGTGGTGCCGATGAAAAAATTAAAGATGACACCTCTAAGACTAGAGGTGGCTTCAAGGGTAATCTTGCATCTTCAGCAAAAAAGGGAGCACTTCAAGGCGCCGCAAAGGGTGGTGTTAGGGGAGCCGCTGAGGGGGCTAAAGACGCTGCCATTGACACTACTGCTAAAGTTGGATCAAAAGCCGCAGGAGGTGCAGCTTTTACAGCACTTGCGGCTTCCGGTGTTGGAACATGGGCTGCTGGAATAGGAAAATGGACAACCGAACAGGCCACAAAGATTGCGATAAAGCTCGGCCTCAAGGACGGTAATTGGAAAAAGGCACTTGCGGCCATGATGACTCCAGCAATTACCATAATACTTCTATTCGGTATCAGCGGAATTGCCATAGCTAGAATAGTTAAGGCCAATAGGGGCGCAGACGGGAATTCCGTTCCAGAATATATTGAAGCTTCGAATCCAGATGACATTGCATTGCTACGTGAGTTACTTGGAAAAACACCAGGCGGTATGATATTTCCTGCGGTACATAAAACTGCTAGTGACATTTCCAGCCCATGGGGCAAGCAAAGGGAAGGCTACGTCCATAGGGGAATAGATGCGTATGTCCCAATCGGAATTCCATACTACGCTGCTACCGATGGAGAAGTAATTTATCTGGAAGATACCATAGCTGATCACGATGAAAACGTAGATAATTACAACAGTGTAGGTGATAGTGAAAATGGAGGCTTTGGAAATACTATCGTCGTTCGTGTTACAAGCGGGACTTGGACCGAGCACCTCTGGGAAATTCACCATCTGAAACAAAACTCTTCCACTGAACTTGGACTCAAAAAAGGAAGCCTAATTAGAAAAGGCTCGTTTATTGGTCGAAGTGGACACAATGGTAGATCATCTGGACCCCATATTCACTTTCAAGTAAATAAGCCTGATGGAAAATGCGAAGCTACAAACAGATCCGGCAGACCGTGTGGAATAACAGACGACACTATTGATCCAGTAATAGCGCTAGGTTGGTAATATGAAAAATACAGTATATAAAATTATAAAAACCTTAACATCATACCTGATTATCGCTGTCTTTTTGATTTATCCGTACCTGCCGATTATCGACAATTACAGCCAAGCCAAAGCATTCGAAATTTTGGATGAAGATATTGTTGATGGAGGAGTAGCACCGACTGATACCACAGAGGACGATCTACCCGAAGCGCCAACTGATTTCGAAATTGATGAGGGAGGTGCTGAAATTGAATTTGGCAAAAAACCTGCAAACTATGTCTATGAACCTGACGTTTATCAACCCGAATACCCAAGCGATGTTGGGCAACAAAGATTCAACAGCGAACGAGTTGTTCTAAATGCTACCGACAGACGTGATCTTGATAACACTTTACTTCTAAACAGTGTGATACCGAATCTATATACTGATCTTGAAGAGCTCTCAACTCTCACCGGTCATAGTGTCGATAGGCTAATCTCCTATAGAGATTCAGATGGAGAGAAGTTCTCTAAAGCTGTCCTTGAGGCTAAAAACAAGATAGATGACTCCTACATTAAAGAAAGACTTTTAAATGATTATGCCAAATTGGCAGAATTTTTAAGAATCTCTCAAAGTTCAGTAATATATGAAATCAACAACAATATTGAGGCGATCGAAGGCGAGATCGATGAAGCCCAAAATAGTAAGATAGATAAAAAAGTTATAGCAACTTTGGCGTATCTGGTTCGACCAAAAGATGACCCTAGGGGTGGTGCCGGGCATTGGAAGATAAAGGTTTATAGACTTCGAAGAAACTATACTCGAGAAAATACCAAGTTCTCCAGAGAATCATTTGAAGCCGAAGAAGATGAAGCAACAAAAAAAGAAAAAGAAGATCAAACAATTGAGAGCTATAAGTCCGAAACCGAATCCAGTGAAGTCAATGAACTTTTAAATAACTCTGGACTGAACGAATCAGAAGTTTTAGTTGCCGGAGAGATTCAATCCTCTGAAAGCAAGATCGACCAACAGATCTCTGACTTTATCCTTGTCGATGATGAGAGTTCGGCCACTATCTCGGCCCACTATAAAGGCCAAGCGATAGACATCTCTGAAGTTGATGATTTTAAGTGTACTTTGATTCAAAAGAAGCGTCTTGGCTCCGACAAAAAGACTGCAAATCCACCAAAACCTTTAAAACTTCAATGGCAAACTAGTGAAGGATATGGCGCAGACCAAGATGCAATCGACTCAAGCTACAACGATATGCTGGTCTCAATGAGCGAAGATGCCATAGTTGAGATGCTCTCAAGCATGAATATAGACTTCTCTGAATTGGGTGATATGGAGTATGCAAACTTCGGTGATATTATCTCTATTATCGGTCAAGCATTTTTAGCCAATTCTATAAACGCTCCTAATGGAGAGATTTGGAAGTTCGATCTGCCTGGAGTTCTAAGAGGTCTTGGTGGTGTCATAGTTGCAGACAACCTTAACTTGGATAGAGAACCTTTTTTGGATCCCTCTTTAAACTCCGTAGACGATTTAAGTCAAGCAGTTGGACGCTACGCCATAGAGAAAAGGCTAAACCTTCCCTACGGCGCTCTAAACGGCACCGACAGAGACGAGATTTTTACTCAAACTGGAATGAGCAGAATCGCATACGAGTTGGGACTTCCCTATGACATTTTCAAATACGAGATGACCAATGAAGATCAAGTCCACCAAGCAGTAGGCTCTCGAATCGTTGAGGAAAATTTGGGACTTCAGTTTGGGTCCTTCTTTGGTAAGCAAAATCTAAAGGATATTGAAGATAGTACCGGAAAATACAAGCTAAAAGGACTTTTAAGCTTTCCTAAAAGCATTGACAGCTTATTAGAGATACCAGATGGTACCACAGCACAGTTAAAGTCGGGTTCCATGAACCCTAGTAAATTCAATGAAATTGTTGCAAGATCTCACTTCGTCTCCATTGCTTACAACTACCCTAAACTTAATGATGGTGGGGGTAATGAAAACTTAAGAGATGAGATGTTCAATCTGCCAGAAGGGACTATCGATAGGTTCTTAACCGGGGCACTTTCTGTTGAAGATTTAAAGAGTGCAGGTTATAGAGCGGTGGCAGAAGGGCTAGAGACATCTGACACCTTAAGAGCAAGTCTTGAAGACTTCTTAAGAAACCCCAACATCTACTTTACTGCAAAGAAATACAAAATTGACAACGGCTCTATAGTTGAAGTTTCAGGAGAGATTCAGGAGCTATCAGAGGGCAAATACGCCTCGACCCTTGGCATAGATATGAATGATGTTCAAAGCATCTTTGTAAGTAAGTCCACAAATGATGCACTGGGCATTTACAACAGACTTGGAGAAAGAATTCTTTCGGAAGCAGTCAGAAACTCTTCCGCAATCGAGCGAGGAGTCAACGATTTAAAGAACAGGATACCGGCTGTTGCAGATGTATTGGACACCTATGAATTCTACTTCGATAGAGTCGAAGAGATAAAGAAACGCAGTGCATCTTTTAAGTCTCGATCAAGCGAACTTAGGGCCGCAGTTGATGCCATAAATGACCCATCGGTTGAAGCTTTAGCTAGACAGATGAGCATATCTGTTGCAGAACTTGAAAAATCCCTAGATCTTCTGGAAAATAGCAACATTTCAGCCTCAAACATCTATTCGGTGATTGAGACGATTGTCGTCGAAACATCTTCAACTTCAAACAGAATGACTTACGAGCTCGGAGCGATAGCAAATGCGACCGAAGTTAGAGCAAATGGTCAGATCGTTAGCCTGATAAATGCACTGAATAGGGATGTCGAGGTAATCGCAAAAGCTTCCTATGAAATTATCACTGGAGAGACTCAAAACGGCTTTAGGATAGAAGATCTCAATCTTTCGAACATGATGAGCGGTACAACTGGCGAGTTGGTACTGCTTCTTTCAGGAAAAATTGACGTCAAAGATTTTCTCATCTATCACGCTTCTGCTAAATTAGGAACTGAACTAAATCTTCCCCCACTCGCCTTCAAATACGCTGCAGCTATCATGGAATCTGTTGTTAAGGACGATGTCGATATTAAGGATGCTTTTTATAGAGCATTTGGAATGGCTAGTTTGGAAGAGAAGGCCGGCATCGGATCGACAGGTCAGATCCTAGATGACAAAGAGATGGGATTTGCGGTTACTATCAACCAAATTCGCGATGGACTGGTTAAAAATGCCAAGATGACGACAGACAACGCCAACCAAGTCATATTGGAAGCCTTAAATCTTCAAGGATTTAGTTTCAATAGCTTAACTCACGGTGACTTCGGAGCTTGGGCGACAGCTCGTGAAAAGGCCAAGCAAAACGATGTTAAAAATAAAATGCCGATCGGAACGACTGAAGCATTTGTTAAAAGCGAACCGTTAGGCAAATACGATGAAGCTTCAGTTGAAAGTGACGAGATACGAGAACTGGCCACAAAATTGGGTATCTCTGAAGCAGCCCTTGAGACATTTGTCGCCGTTCGAGATGGCGCAGAAAATCCTTCGATCAACAAGATTTATTATGTAGATAACAACCGCTACATCGAGCATCAAGACACAAGCGGACAATGCGCATCAAAACCTTCACCCGATGACAGCTACTACTACTTCGACCAAGACGGCCAACACGTATTTAGCTCATATGCCGCAGCTAATGAATTCAGGATTGCAAACCCCGATAAAGAAGTTGATTATCTCGAGGAAACAAAATCGGCAATCATTAAAGCAGTCGATGATTGGACAAATTCAAGTGGATCTCTCCTGCAAGATGGTTCAAACCCAAAAATCGATATCGACAAAAAGATTTCAGATTTTCTAAATAACAACTCTCAGGCAAAATTTGATAATTATGATTCCCTTTTACTAGTATTTGAAGCAAAAGGGATATCTTCTCTATCAACAGATAGCGTTTTTAGCCGAGCAGTTTCATCCAACAATGAAGTTCCAATCGACTTTCTTAAGATATATGGCTACTCCATAATTGAGCACTTTGCTATTAGCTATATGAACGATTACTTAGGAATATCGTTTGGACGTGCCAAACTTACCCCAGGAGACTTTTTCGATCTATTTAATGGAAGAGCAGAAGAGGTTTTTGGAAAAGTTGGTGGCGCTATGATGGATGAAGAGTTGGGGCTTCGAAGGGGAAGTATGGAAGAGATCATAACCGCCTCAAACTCTGACCAGAGACGCTGTGCAATGGAGAGAGCCGCAATGCAGATTCTCGGTGATGTTTTGGGAATTCATGGGCTTAATCTGCAGGGATCTATCTACGACAATTTCGGTGGTGGCAAAATCGAATCTTTCTTGGCTCTTCCTGACAAATCTTTCAACGGAGCTAATTTATCTGAACTAATATCTCGAATCGGAAAAACTAATTTCATTCGGGCATTTAAGGTACCAGTTCCGAGTGAAACAGAAGAGTTTTTAGGCAACTTTATGGAAAGTCAGCTTGGAAGTGAATACTACAGTGCTAATAGAAGCAAAAATGTCTCCGACAAAATTGCAGGAATTGAGCTGTATCTTCAGGCTCTTGATTCAGACCCTTCAGTTGAAGTTAGATCTCAAATCAGAGATGCATGGAAAAAAATTGACGGCTACCTTGATAAAGCGATTGGAACCCTTGCCGCCTCCTCTTCAAGCCCTCTCTGGAGCGATACCAATAATAATACAGAGATAGAAAATTATAATAAAAATCTAAATGATAATAAAAATACTTATAGCGAAGAGGAGTTTCGATCCATCTTTAGATCATTTATATCTAGGCAAAATACTCTGGACAACGCATTTGGAATTAACAGTGGCACCACACAAAGATTGCTAACGGGACTTATCTCACCAGATAAATACCGAGAGGAAGTTTCAGACACCGCAATCGAGTCAATCGCAATAGATGCACTTATTAATGTGCTGGGACTAGACAATACCGGGATAAATTCTGTGCGTGTTAATGAGTTAAAAAATGCCTTGAAATTCTTAAAAACTGGTGACTTATTTGATCAATTTGCAAATTCTACACCGGCTGCAGTAATCTACGAGTTTTTAGATGATCTCTTCTCATTCAATCTAGACAAGAAGGCTGGCTTTTCATATGGAACCATTGAAAAGATTCTTACTCATCCCGATAGAGCCCTGCCTGTGATACTGCGAGAAGGTGCAATTCTACTGGATAGACAACTTGGGCTGGGAGGCAATGCAAATGCTTACGGTGGTGACATTGGCCCAGGCTTACTTCGATACTTAAGCCTCTCAACAATTGTTGATTATGCATACGGAACTGAAGCTGATTACAGCCTCTGCTTGGCTCTTGATTATGACAACAATTCGACCTACTCAAGTCACAAAGATTGTATGGATAAAAGACGAAACGTAAAGTATAAATCCGCTGTAAAACAAAATGCAACCAACGCCATCAACCGATTCCTCCTCGACGAAACTGGTGTAAGGCTCGAAACCAGAGGAGCAAACGGTCAAATAATCCTTTCAGATAAAAGGCATGGTATCGATATGCCAATTAACGAGATAAGTAAGATCTTCGATGGAGATATGCGACCTTTCTATGTATTTTCAATGGCATACGGAATCGGATCAATCCTTGGAGATGAAAACGGAACCATGCGAATAAATGAGGAGCTTGCGTTTGAGTATATGGACATTTACTATGCATTTTACGGTGATCCTGACGTCGAAGATGCCGCAAGAAGAAGAGCGGAAAATAGGATCTACGCCATCAACAATGCAGATCCAGAAGTTACTCCACTCGACGGCTTCTTGCCAATAACCGATCCAAGCCCAGCACTTCCAAGAGGATCAACAATAACTACCATAAGAAATTCCCGTCATCAAACCAGAACTGCACCAACTGTTTCAGCTCTAGTTGAGAGCAATATAGACTCCAAATACAACATCCCAACCGGCTCTAACACCTCTGCTCCGGCTGTTTCAAGTTTTACACAACTTCCTCCAGATCAAAATGATCAAAAGTACATCGCAAATGGAGTATTTGATGATAGTAAATACGGTGACGACTACAACAATTACATGCAGAGCTACTCGAATTGGCACCAAGAAAATACTGATGCCAACCTCATTAGACAGGAAGCCAAGACAGCTGGAGAAGAAGCACAAAGAGAAGCAAGAAAGATGTTTGTCGAACAGTTCAAATACAGAACATCTGATTGCCTTTTGGCCAAACTTGATCCGAGACTGCCTGCAGGCTTTTCTTGGGCTATGTGGAACGGAGATGAATATGTAAGAACTGCATTCGTTCTGCAATACATTGAGAATTGGATTAAAGATGCAGGCTTCTTCGACAGCTTGCCACAAGAATTTAGAGATCTAAATCTACTAGTTCCTCTTCAAAACTTCATAGCTGGACCAAATGAAGGTGACTGGGGAGTACTTCTGGGAACCTCTGGAATGCTGACATCGCTCGATAGATTTATGGTTCACAATTCTCCAGAGATAATGGGAATGACCATAGAGCCAGGAACAGTTGGGGCAATCTATTCTTGGATTCAAAGCGGAGATTCTGGAACACCTGCAACTATATTGGGCAACGAAATGCCGACACTTCAAAGCGTCTATGGCACTAATTGGGTGATCGGAAGGATCTCAAGCTGGGCCGATAGAAAACTGGGGCTTCCGAGTGGAACAATGTACCAATTCTACTCATTCTATGACCAATACTCTGCTATAACTAATCTAAGTAGCGTTTTAAGTAAGTTTGATGCTGGAACAAAAGGGATTAGCGAAGTTGCAAAATTCGACAACTTTGGAGCTGGAATAATCGAAGGTTATGGAAAATATGTAGCCGGTCTTGGAGAAGGCGAAGTAGCCGATAGCCTCAAAGAGTGGGCAAAACCAAGGCTAGACAATATGAAGGCCGACCTTTACGCTGCACTAATTAGCTTTGTAATCGATCTTGCTTTCTCAAAACAGATTGCGTCCCTAGAGCAATCCTTGGGACTTGTTCCTGGTTCTGGCACACTGCTAGTCACTATGGCAGTAAATGTATTACTCGGAGTAGCCGTGACTGTTCCTCTTGTAATGTTCGTAGCTCTTAACCTCTTTGGCGTTTATAGAGTCATCTATAGCTGTACTCCAGATGGCTACTACCCTGCTATTGAAGATCCTCCAGATCCGAACAAATGGGATTCGAGTTCTGGCGTTGGAACATTTAACGCAATGAATCCAAAAATTCGAGAACAAAAATACATCGAGTCAGCACAATACAAGGCCAATCGACTTGTTGGAGATCTTTATGAAATGCCATACAGAACTGGAAACGAGTCCCTTGTCCCAACTCAAGTTATGACTGGAAGATCGGAAGACGTGATAACTTGGGCACCGTACTTAGATGATACGGTCTGCAAGAAAGTTGGTGGTGGAACCGCACTAGATGACGGAATCTGTGATGGAACTAAAGCCGGGCTATGGCAAAATCCACAAATGAGCTCATATACTCATATCGGGTTCTAACGAACCCTAAAATTTCTAATATCAAATTCCCAAACATGCGAACGCCCCGACAGTTACGTCGAGGCGTTGTAGTGTTCTTCCTAATCATCCCTCCAATGAGTGCTTGTGAAGCGGTTGTTTACTTTCCTGTAAACTGCGAAGATCCTTTCAATGACTGCATCTGAGATCACTGTCTCTTCATCGAAAACAAGATTGTAACCGAGCTTGCGTGCCGTCTCCAGTCCCGCCTGCTTCTGGCGATCATTCAGTGCCTTATCAGCAACACTACAAATGTTACTGAAGAAGTGCCAAAGGAGCACCGAGTCGACTAGGTCGACCCCACGAATGTCGACGAGCCAACGATAGCGCCCCTCGCTACTCCCTTCTACCACCGGCTCCAACAAGTAGTGTTTACGATCCTGTAGCAGGTGCACCATGATCTGCTTCATTTGTTCACTACTCCTTTCTCCTCGTTGGCTATTTCGATCTTCACGCTGATTACCATGAACAAGGCTACTAACAACCCGATGACAATACACATGGCAACATCTTCTCCTCGAACAAACGCACATCCGATACCACTGCTAGTTCCGAACATAAGCGCAATATTCGCCGACTTGCGTACGGTCCTATCTTTAATCCACGACATCGAGACCTTTAGTGCCCCCCAAGAAACACCAAGCAATACTGCCTGGATTAGCCGGGATAGAGAGATTGCCATCTCCATTGTCTTGCTCCTCTGCCTTGTAGATTTTCCAGACAACAAGTTATATTATCATGTATGCACTCTTGTGTCAATGTTCCCGTCGTTTTTTTAATATTTCTGTTTGAATCGTACTAGCCTTGACAAGAGCCTGCTGCCTACATTATAATATTAGTTAATGACGTGTTTTTCGTCACTTTATGAATACACAAGAATTACTCCAAAAGCTAGGTATGGGCAAAAGAGAATCAGAGATATATCTGACTCTTTTAGAATCGGGACCACAACTTCCTCAGCACATCGCCAGAAACACAGGCATCAAAAGAACTACTCTCTATGAAATCTTCCCCGAGATGATAGCGACTGGTCTTATCTCAGATTTTTCACAAGGCAAAAGACGCCTGTTTCAGGCTACAGCACCCAAGTTCTTATTAGAACGCTACGAGAAAAGATATAAAGAGATTAAGAACAACATCACAGAGCTTACCTCGATCTATAGGATGCAGGGACTGAGACCAAAAGTTGAGATGTTCGAAGGCTATGAAGGAATCAAAAAGCTATATATGCGTACCTTGGAGGAAAAAGAAGAGATCTTAAGCTTTATGCAGGTAACCAAATTCAATGAAAAAGTGGTGGATTGGTTGCAGCATCGATATGTTCCCATGAGAGTTAAGAAAGGGATATGTGTCAGAGCCATAATTCCCAAAAAAGATGAGCCTGAAACAATCATGCCACACGGGAAAGAGTACATGAGAAAAACAAGATCGGTTCCATGGGACAAATTCCCTTTCAGAATTGAAGGATTGGTTCAGGACAATCGAATATTTTTTGCCACATACGAAAAAGGCGGTCCTTTGGTTGGAATAATAATAGAGTCCAAACAGATTGCAGACACTCAAAAGGCTCTTTTCAATCTCGCTTGGGAAGGCGCAGAGAAATACCAGTAGAGAAATTCTAATTTCTAATTAGTCTAATTTCTAATCAAATCCTCGCCCAAAGGACGGTTAAATTCCCGGTTTGGTACTTGGTGCTTGATGCTTGGTTCTTGAGATTTGAAATTTGTTTCACAAATTTAGTTCGTATTTATTATGCGGACTTTTTTTACTACTTTTCGCCCGATCTTTTCCTCAATATAATCCATTAGCTTTTGTTTCTCCATATCAAGCTCTTGGGCAAGGGAAGAATTGCTTACCGCAAGCTTTAGTGTGCCCTGTGTAAAAGAGATGGTAGAAAAACGCCCCTTTCCCCACTTATCTGCATAAAAGCAAATCTGGGAGCTTACAGCTGCTCCCCCAAGACCCTTTTTTGACATGTTTTTCAAAAGCAATTTTGAGACTTTATCCATGAGATGATTGTATCATAAAGATAAAAAAACATCCGAAAGGATGTAATAAATCGATAATAAAATATTTTATGTGGCGGCGCGTCAATTTGACGCGCCCTGTTTTGTCCTCGCCATGACCACCACAAGAGTAACAATCGTCGCGAGTATATATGCCATGGGGATTGTGATTCGTTCAGAATCAGAAATGGTCGTCACATCAACCATCTCCTTCGTAACTAGATCAGTCACGACATAACCCAAAAGAGTAGATGCGCCCGCCAACCAAGCCCACTTGAAGACACCAGCAACTGTTCCCGCAATTAACCCAATGCAGAACGCGACCAGACACGCTGCGAGCATTATATGCCACCGTCCTCTCTTGTTTGAGGGCACTCACCTTCACCTACACGAAACATTAACACAATACAAAAAAACATTCAAGAGAATGTGGATCGTTGTTCGTTTTTAGAGCTCAACTATCTTCGCCCGATCTATTAGATCCTCTGGCAAATGTTCCTTTTCTGTCGTTGTTATAACAGTTTGGTATTGTAAAATTATGCCTCCTAAGTGCCCTCGCCTCTTTATATCAAATTCGGAGAAGATGTCGTCTAAAAGAAGTATCGGCGAAGCATCATCTTCCCAGCGCATCGGGTCATTTTTCATGGCATCGCTTAAAAAATTGAGTTCAGCGATTTTAAGTGCCAAAACAGCTGACCGTAACTCCCCTCTCGAGGCATAATTCGCCATATTTTTAGTATTGAGTGAAAATTCAAGGTCGTCTCTGTGCGGTCCATAAATCGTTGCTCCATAAGCTATCTCTCTAAGCCTATTTTCCTTCAATTTTTGCCCCAGATCATCTCCAGATTTATTTATATATTTTATCTGATACTGACTTGTTTCGTCTCCAGAGATTTCAATATATAGTCGCATCAACTCTTTATTGAACGACCAGAGAACATCTAATCTTCTTTTTGAGATTATCTTTCCATGCTTCACAAGCTCATCATCCCAGAATTGCAACTCAACTTGACTTGCCTCCCCTTCTCTAATCGCCTGAAGCAATCTGTTCCTTTGGCGTCTAACTTTTGTATAACCAGAAAGTGCTCTTAGATACTCTTTATCTATCTGAGAAATCATAATATCTAAAAAGCGCCTTCTCTCGGCCGGCGCCCCAGTTATGATGCCTATAGTTTCTGGTGAAAACACAACTGCTGGCTGCATACCGATAAATTCGGTTATCCTCTTAGAGACACCACGAATCTTTCCGACTGTCTTAAGCCTAGGGGTATCGGTTATAAATACTTCCAATTGATCGGCAACTACTCTTGCAAAGTTATCATCAAAATTGATCAGGTTTCTCTTATCATCCTCACGAAAAGAGCGACCGTGAGCAATAACCGTGATCGCTTCTAAAACATTGGTCTTTCCGACACCATTTAGTCCGATGAGCACGGTAGTTTTATCTAGATCAATATTGTACCTCTTGTGAGATCGAAAGTTTTCAAGTGTCAAATGTCTTAACATAACTTATGAACTAATATACTGATAAACAAAATAATACTCAAAAACGGATAATTCAATATTCTTAGTATTGTTCATTGGTTCTTTGGTTTACTGGTTTATGAGTTCTCAAAACAGATTCTCATGAATCTGTTTTGAGTGGCATTACAAGATAAACATAGTCTTTATTGTCTTTGGAGGTAATCACGCATGGTGATGAGTCGTCGTTAAATTCCATCTTGACTTCTGATCCGTTCAATACTCCTAAAACGTCTATCAAATACCTAGCGTTGAAGGCAACCTCCACTTCGCCACCAGTAGTTTTGGCCTCGACAGTTGATTGGGTGTCCCCTACCTGCTCTTGAGCAGATCGAATAGTTAGTCCACTGCTACTTACTTTGACTTTAATATTGTTAGCTATCTCCTTAGCGAACAAGGCTGACATCTTTATGGCTGACAAAGTTTCTAAAAGATTGCTTACAGATGAAATAGACGAGGTTTTGGGAATTATCTGTTCATAGTTGGGAAAACTTCCCTCAATTAGTCTAGATACGATCTGAATCTCCCCCAAGACGAAAAACACCTGGTTTTCATCGAGTGTTATCTCGACTTCTGCTTCGCCATCATAGCCCGATGCGATCCGAAGTACTTCATTGAGTGTCCTTGATGGTACTATAATCTCTTTTTCTTCTGTATTATCTGTTATTTCAATCTTTTTCTCTGCCAATCTATAAGAATCTGTAGCAGCCAAAGTCAAAGTCTTTCCTGAAAATTTCATATATACTCCCGCCAAAACTGGTCTGGTCTCGTCATTGGCAGCCGCTAGAGTGACTCTTCGAAGCGCATTAGCAAGCTCTGATGCTTTTATAGATAAAAACTTGGATTTGGGGCGAGCGGGGACTGTTGGGAACTCTTCAGCATTTATCCCTTTTATATTTGCCCTATACTTTTTAGACTTTAAAGAGAGGGTCAAATCCTTAAGAGATATTGAGATGTTCTCATCGTTATTGTTCAAAACAAAGTCGGAAAGTAGGCGAGCGGGGATAGTCACAATTCCATCACTTTCAACCTTTCCAACCATCTTTGTGGTTATGGCGACTTCCAGATCCGTTGCTGAAATACTAAGTTTTCCTTCCTTTGCCTCTATAAGAACATTACCAAGGACGGGGAGTGTGGTTCGGTTTGAGACTATGCGTCCTACTTGGTTCAAAACTTTAGCGAAATTGGCCTGTTTAACTTCTGCTTTCATAAATGCTCCATTTAATATTTTAAATACAACCGACACTAATCTTATCCACTAATCTGCACTAATTCACGAATATTTGTGATAATTTGTGGAAGCAATTTGTGGTGGTTGTGCTCTAATTTTGTATTTGGAATCTTATTATAACTCAATTAAATACTGAGAATTATCCACAGCCCCTGTGGATAACGTTTGTTTTTGTTTTAGATCTTTTTGGTTTACAGTAGTGAATAATTCGGTTGTAGTATTTACTACCTGTGGATAACTTTAACATTTACCTTATATTTCTGTGGATACTTGTGGATAAACTGTGTATATCTTTTTTACTTATACACAGTTTATAACTTATACACTTTTTGTCCCCACTTTTTCCCCCACTTTTTCCACATACATCGAAGCATTTATATTCAAGTTGGTTCTATATAATTTGACTTATCCACCTTATCCACAGCCCTTATTACTATTTCTATTATATTTCTTAAGTATATTTATATATAAACCTATAGATTGTTCTATAGTTCAGACAATCGCTAAATAATTGTATAACCATCGTTTTAACTATCGTACTATCCCACTATTGAATGTATCTTATCTTTTATAGTAGATATATCGTCTTTAAGTCTTGGATTTATTGATAACTCAGAATCTATCTTATTGCAGCCATGCATAATAGTTGTATGATCTTTTCCACCCATCTCTTTTCCGATCTCTGGAAAACTTAGGGAGATTTCGTGGCGCATCAAGTACATTAGAACCTGACGAGGCATAACGATATCTTTAGTTCTTTTTCGACCCAGTATATCTTCCTTTGGAACAGAGTAGTACTTACAAACCTCTTTTATGACCAATTCGGGCGTGATAATAGTTTTTGAAATTTCGATTATTTGACCCAAAACTTCGGCAGCCAACTCTTTTGAGGGTGCAACTTTTTTAAGCTCTGCCATCGCTATTACCTTAGTAAGTGCTCCTTCGAGTTCCCGAATAGATGATTTGATATTTTCCGCAATGAAATTAATAACCTCATCATTTACTTGTGTTTCATACCGAGCTGATTTACGCTTAAGAATGGCCGCTCTTGTCTCTATATCTGGTTGGCTGATGTCTGCCACCATTCCGCCCTCAAAACGTGTTGAAAGACGCTTCTCAAGCCCCTTGATAGCTTTTGGAAAGCGGTCCGCGGTTAGAACAACCTGTTTGTTATTTTGGTGCAGATGATTAAAAGTATGGAAAAATTCTTCCTGTGTGGATTCCTTTCCGGAGAGGAATTGGATATCGTCAATAAGCAAGATATCGACATTTCTATAACGATTTTTAAAATCCTTAGCTCGTCCTGACCCGACTTCCACAGCCTGAATAAAGTCGTTTACGAAGGTTTCAGTCGAGACATAGAGGATCTTTGCATTTGGATTTTTATTTAAAATCTCTTGACCGATCGCTTGCATCAGGTGAGTTTTACCAAGACCGCTCTCTCCATAGATAAAGAGGGGATTGTAAACTGATCCGGGAGTTTTAGCTACAGCATCTGAAGCGGCGTGAGCTAGTTGGTTTGAGGGCCCTACCACAAAGTTTTCAAATAGATAAATGTTGTTTAGAGTTGAATTTTTGGGTAGTGAATTTTGAGTACTTTTTCGACCTTTTTTATCTCTCGGTTTATCCACAGGGTTGTGGATAACATTGGTCTGGTCGGGGATAACTGCTTCACCTGGACTGGGGGCTTGGATCTTAAACTTTACCGCATCAACCTTCTCTCCTGATTGATTTTGTAGAGCATTTTTTATCTGGTCTATATACTTTTTCTTTAGCCAATCTTCTACGAAGAAAGTTGGCACCCCTATTATAAAAACACTCTTTTTATAGTCGATGATAAATGTGTTTTTAAACCAAGTTGTAAAGTTAGCCTTGGAGACTGTTACTTCGATCTCTGAAAGTGAATTTTTCCAAATCTTAACTTTGTCCATAGGGTGAATTTAATGTAACTTAAGTCTACTTTATTTAGTGTAAGTTATCCACAGGGGATGTCAATACTGTGCCTTGCAAGGTGATAAATTCATAGACCAAAGTTCAAAAATCAAAATTATGGAAAATACTTTTTTATACGGTGTATATATTTCGATTATAAAATATGAAAACGAGTCCAGGCAGATGAATGCCTAGACCCGTGAGTTTTCGGTCGGTACTCCGTGGGGGAGCCCCTTCGGAGCACCGACCTTATGTTGATTCGAACTGCAACCGGTGGCACATCGGAGCACATCATAGGTCGTAGCTGCAGTATCGAATGCAAATGTATTGTATCAACCTAGATTTATTTGTCAAGTAAATAAAAAAGTATTATCGCACAAGCTAATTCTTGACTGATTATAAATTATGTGCTAAATTTGTTTTGTTATACAAAAAACTAATAAACTAAAGAACTTAGGAATCGATAAACAGATGATCCAAAAAGATCTGTGTAAATTTGTGTAAAAGATCCGTGTAAGAATTTCAAATTATCATCATGAGAAAAGGAACTTTCCAACCAAATACAAGAAAAAGAGCCAAAAAACATGGCTTCTTTTCTCGAATGGCCAAAAAAGCAGGGCGAAATATCCTTTCTCGAAGGCGTACAAAACAAAGAACAAAATTGTCAGCTTAAATAGCTTTAAACTTTAAGCTATTAGCTATAAGCTAGTATAGATACCCATAAGGGTATTTTTTGTTTTACCCCATAAAACCTTTTGCTGTTTGTGAGATTGACAAAATGAAATAAATAATATAAGATGATATGTTGAGTCGTCGAATCTGTGTTCGGAGGCAACCCATGCCTATAACGACTGAAGTGACGGAAGATGGGATCGGGATCGTTCGAGTCGTTGGGGAGGTTGTCTATTATCCAGATGGCAATGTCATTCCTGATGGTCCAACAAGCACTGATGAATTGAGAAAAGAGCTTGATGGACTTATCGACGAGCATCAAGTCGCCGATATCGTCATCGACCTGAGGCTGGCAACTTACGTTGCCCCGCGCGGGTTTGGCCAGATGTTGGTCGTATTGTTCCGATGCAGAACGCGAAGGGGAGACATGGTTGTTTCTGGAGCCGAAGGTTCAGTTTGGTCTGCGGCAAGCACCGTTGGGCTGGACAATGTCATCGACTTCTATTCGGACGAGGAAGCGGCGATTGCCAAGCTGACCGAAGACGGAGTCAAATGTGCTTGACCTTCGACAACTTCACCAAAAACCCTAGCCCCGTATGATTGAAATCGTGCGGGGTTTTCCTATTATTTGAGAGTATTATGTGCTAATATCAAGTCATGTTAAAGAAATTAAATCGCATAACCAGAGACAAAGACTTTAAAAAGATTTTTAAGCGATCTAAGAAGATTGATACTGAAAATCTCTCTTTGCGTATACAAAAGAGAGATGAGATCCCTCGGCAAGCTCGGGATGACAACAAGACTGGATCTGGCTTCAAGCTACAAGCTACAAACTACAAGCTACAAAACGGTCCTCGTTTTGGTTTTGTGGTATCAAATAAGGTAAATAAGCGGGCAACACGTAGAAATGCATTGAAGCGAAGGCTTCGGGCTGCAGTTCGTGAAATAATATCAAGTATTGATCCCAACATTGACGTTATAATTTTGGTTAAAAAAGATTTCGAATTTCCATATAACTTTCAAACCATAAAGAAGCAGGTTGAAGAAGGCTTGAAAGAAATGACAAATTACAAATGACGAATTTCAAATAAAATATCGAAACCTAAATTTCAAACAATTTGACATTTGAGAATTAGGAATTTTGTTCGTCATTAGACATTCGAATTTTGACATTATGAAAAAGATACTAGTATTTATTATTGAATTGTATCAACATACTCTTTCACCTGATCATGGTTGGTTTAAAGGACTATATCCAGCTGGGTATTGTAGATTTACTCCGAGTTGTTCAGATTACTCGAAAGAGGCTATAATGAAAAAAGGAGCCGTAAAAGGCTTTGTTGTTGGGGTTTGGAGAATAATGAGATGTAACCCATGGTCTCACGGGGGTTTTGACCCCGTTGAGACAATATCCAAGATACCTGCCTTGCCGGCAGACAGGCAAGAAACAAGTAATAAATAAATCCCAATTATCAAAAACCAAATATTTAAATTGCTGATACTAGATCCTGAATCGAGTTCAGGATGACAGAAGCAGACGCTTAGCATTTCTCCTCCTAATAAGCTAAAAAGCTACAACCTAAAAAGCTAATTTATGATCGCATTTTTTAGAACAATTCTATACGTTCCCTTTTATAACCTGCTGATTTATTTTGCCTGGATGTTTGGAGGAAGTGTTGGTTGGGCGATAATTGCAGTCACCGTAGTTATCCGAGTTTTACTCTTGCCAAGTTCTCTTAAGGCAACCAAAGCTCAAATTAAAATGCAAGCTTTGGCTCCAAAACTTGCACAGCTAAAAGAGAAATTCAAAGGCGATCAGAAAAAGTTGAACGAAGAGACGATGAAGATGTACAAAGAAGAAGGCGCCAATCCACTAGGATCTTGTTTGCCGCTTCTGATCCAACTTCCAATTATCTGGATTCTTTATAGAGTATTTTTAATAGGCTTCGACGAGAGTAAGTTTGAGATGCTTTATGCATTTGTGCCACAACCCGAGCATCTTCAAACATTTTTCTTCGGGATAGATCTTTCAATCCCGAACCTTTGGGTGTTGCCGATTATAGCAGGAGCTTTGCAGTTTGTATTAAGTTATATGATGCAGGCGAAGATTCCAAAGAATAATTCAAAATCGAATGATCCGGCTTCGATGATGACAAAACAAATGATGTATATATTTCCGATCATCACGGTATTTATCGGACGATCCTTGCCAGCAGCTTTGGCTTTGTACTGGATAGTAACAACCTTATTTAGCATCGTTCAGCAAGTTTATGTCAATAAGACCATTAAGAATGAAAACAACCGTCACAAATTTAGTCCACAAATAAGCACAAATAATAAAACTCCGAACGACAAAACATCAACAAAAAAAGAAGAACCATCTATAATAAAAGATGAGGCAGAAAAAAAGCCTGATATGATAACAAAAGTTTTGAAAAAACGACAAGAGAAAAAAGAGAAAAAAGCCGGGGTTTCTGTTACGATAAGAGAGAAGAAATAATTTAATAGCTAGAAGATGACAGAGTAAAGCAATTTATGATTATTTTTAGACGCAAATTTAGACTTTGGGTATGGATAATTCTATTTATCCTATTTTTGGCACTACTCTGGGCATCATTTTTCAGAGGGGCAAAACCATCTTTTAGTGCTACTGGAAGCGTAACTTTGCAACCAGGGTCTGAGGGCAAAGACTCTACTGCTTTTGGTATATTGCCTGATGATCCTGGGAATTATACTACTTTGTGGTGTGGGGGTGGAAGCGGTAGCCCTCCGCCAGCTCGTTGTTACCTAGAATTTGACCTATCTTCTGTTCCCGCTGGAGCTACAGTTGATTCGGCTGTCCTTTATCTATATAAAATTGGTTGGTTCGGACCAATTGATTCCACAATAGATTTGTCTCTCCATAGGGTCACAAGCTCTTGGGATGAGGCGACTTTAGACATAGGTAATGAGCCATCGAGCAGTGGTTCTACAGAGACAACAACATCGGTCGGTACTAGCAACACTTGGTATTCTTGGAACATCTCTTCATTGACTAGCAGTTGGCAGACCGGTGCAGTGTCGAATTACGGTATGATGATAAAGCATCCGACTGAAAGTGCTGATGTTGGTAAACAGTTATACTCATCTGATTTTGGGACAGCATCTTTGAGGCCAAAACTTGAGATAATTTATTCTTATACTGACCCCATCCCAGATCCTGACCCAGATCCAGATCCTGATGATCCCTCTGATCCAGATAATCCATCAGACCCAAGCGATCCCTCTGATCCAAATAACCCTGATGATCCTAACAATCCTGATGATCCAAATAACCCTGATGATCCTAACAATCCTGATGATACTACAGACACCTCTGTTGTATCATCACTAGCCAAGTTATTTCAGCAACCAGAAGGTCTAAGACTGCTTGCAAATGATATCGCTAAACTTGCATCTGAAAGTTTAGCCCTCCAAGTGTTTCTGGCTACTGCAGGAGGACTTTCGGTCATTTCCGCTCTAACAGTCGTAGCTACATCT
>SDBT01003090.1_pt1 | contig 28928 bp, 18 predicted proteins | sample 2277101 | NCBI WGS metagenome assembly SDBT01 (sample SAMN10404973, study PRJNA504765) | marine sediment metagenome | isolation source: marine sediment core GS10_PC15, 103 cmbsf | place: Arctic Ocean: Southern Knipovich Ridge | collected 2010
AGGTGAAAATGTCTCTACAGAGGAAGTCGAATCAGTAATCAATACATTCGAACAAATTGATATGTGCTCTGTGTACGGAGTTCTAATTCCGCATACAGAGGGTCGGGCTGGAATGGCATCAATCCATAAAAAGAATAGTGAAGAGTTCGATTTCAAAGGATTCTTAAGTTTTCTACAAAAATATTTGCCTCATTATGCTGTGCCAAAATTTATTCGATTTAAGAAAGAATTTGAATTTACTGCGACACATAAGATTCAGAAGGCAAATATGAAAAACGAGAGTTATAATATTAAGGCGATAAAAGATCCCTTATTTGTCCTCTTACCAGAAAGTTCTGAATTTGTTCCTTTGAGTAAAGAAATCTATCAAGAAATTTCTGAAGGAAAATACAGATTTTAAGTAGCAAACGTAAATAACTTTAATCTTTTGAAGTTATTTGCTGTAATGTTTCTTTTAAAATTTTAGACATTCTTTCAACTTGCTTATTTATTATTTTTTTTCCAATATCAGCACTAGCAAATTCACGAGGATCTTTACCCAGAAGTCCGAGTGGTTTTTCATTCCTATCTTCTGGAAGATTTTCTATCTTAACCAGTTCTGGTTCTAAAGCCATTACAAGTGATGTTTCATTAGCTGCAGCATGGTCTGTTTGTATTCCAAGTCCATCCGTTTCTTTATCTCGCCAGCAGGTAAAGAGTTCAAGATCGTAAACCTTTTTCCATCTCTTCGATTGTTGATAGAATAACATGGTAGATGGACTGTGACCATGTGCTACAACAATTTTAAAACCCGCTCGTTTAAGCTGTTTTAAGCATTCTTCGAGAATCTGTTTTAATAAGCTCCTCTTTATCCAATAGGCACTACCTAGAAGTTTTTTTGGGTGCTGTGAAGGATAACTCTCAATATCCATCCCATAATACTCTTCTCCTTCAACTATTTTGGAATTGTCTGTTCCAAGAAAAAGCATGGGAAGTACTATACCTCCAACTTTTTTCGCCAGTTCGACAAAAAATCCTGACGATATTAATCCATCAGCACCTAATGGCAAGTGTCTACCATGCCATTCGAGAGTCCCTAAAGGTAAATAAGCAATCGGGGCTTCTAACAATCTTTCTTGGAATTCCTGTGGAGTTAATTCTATATATAATACCTTATCAGACAAGTCTTCTCACAATTTCAGGTTTTTAAATAAAGAAGCTCTTCTTAATTTAAAATTTATATGTTTGTATATTATCACAGATTTCCCTATTAAGAGCTTTGTATTCCGATCCACCTGGTAATAACACATACATAGGATCTTCAATAACTTCGATATCGAAGCATTCTTTTTTTAGTTCTACCTTTTTAAGCTTAAAAGTTGCAGTGGTTGCCAATTTGGATTTTAATCTAAGGAATATTGGAACACCGTAAGGAGGAAGGTTTTTCTTTAGATGTTCGGCTAGTCCCTTTAAATCAAATTCTTCGATTGATACATTAGGTAGTATTGCAGCCATTCCAGCACGTCCGTCAGAATCAGGTATCTGAACACCATAGACAGTTGAAAATAAAACTTGATCAAAGGTATTAATAACTTTTTCTACTTCTGTGGTGGATATATTATGTCCTTTCCAACGAAATGTATCTCCTAGGCGATCTACAAATTGAGCATGGTTATGACCGATATCTCTCATTAAATCTCCTGTATTGAACCATTTGTCACCTTTTTTAAATATGTCATGGAATATTTTCGCTTCTGTTGCCTTTTTATCAGTATAACCTCTAAATACCATTGTCTTTGTAATCTCAAATAATAATAACCCGGATTCGCCAAGGTTAACCTTTTCCATAAAACCTTCTTGATTCTTGATAGGCATTTCGGCATCGGGATCGAATTTAACAATAGCATAGGGAAAAAAGGTCATACCTACCGTATGGTCAAAATTCAACATATTGAAAAATCCTCCAACACTTTCAGTAGCGTTGTAATATTCTCCAACTTTTTCGATATCAAATCTGGCTTTAAAGTCTTTCCAAATTTCATTGCGGAGTCCTGGTCCAATGACCACTCTTACGGAATTATTGGCATCATCTGGCTTTGGAGGTTGATTCATCAGATATCTGCATACCTCGCCGATGTAATTAAAGCCTGTAGCGTTATATTTACGAATCTCGTCCCAGAAACTGCTCACGCTAAATTTACGACCAATAGCTATCGCTGCTCCACCACCAAACGCTGAAGCACAACCCGGACCTAAAGTATTTGAATGAAATAAAGGAAGTGGAACATACAAAGTGTCTTCAGGTGTGAATTCCGCTATTATTTGTCCAAATAAAAGATAACAAGCCACCATCGTATAGTTGGCAAAACGTGTAGCTTTAGGAAATCCTGTAGTACCTGAAGTAAATATATAAGCAATAATATCAGAAGTTTTAATGTCTTTTGTAATTGATGGATTATCCACAGCTAAATCTTTTACTTTTTGGGAAAGATCTATGATATCCTCTGGAATTGCTATTAAATCCTGATCGGGCAAGAAATATAGCAGTTGGTTTTCAGAAAGCTCGAGATCAGATTGAACAGCTTTAAAGCTCTCATAACAGTTTTCACCAACAATAATAAGCTTTCCAGGGGTAAGATTTAAGCAATGCGCCAGGGACATTTCGCGCATATCAATATTGATTAGGGAAGCTATTACTCCAATTTTTCCTGCAGCAGATAAAATCATTAGATATTCAGGTCGATTGGTCATCATCAACTCAATTACGTCCCCTTTTTGTAAACCTAAAGAGAGAAAAAAATGAGCATAACGGTTTACCCATTCATTAAATTCCTTATAAGTAAATGTTATATCTTCGAATTTTATAGCAGTATTATCAGCATAAGTTTCCGCATTTAATTCAACAAGTTCCCCCCAAGATACTTTGTTCTCCTCAACAGTAGAATTTAAATTTGCTATATCCTTCCCATGTTTTCTGATGAATCTCATATTTCTTTTTCTATACTCTCTCGTATTAATAAGATCTTGATTTTCAGCTTTTGGTTCTTCTACCATTTTAAACACATTTTCTTTATTTATTTTTAAGATAAAATATTCAGAATGATTTGATATAAGCTAATTCCATTAATAAATCTTATATCATGTAATTATGAATTCTGAGATCGGATATTTAAAAATTACAAAATGGCTTTAATAAGTATAAAGATTTTTTTTACTATATTCATTTACTATTTGAAAAGGAATGAGTTTCAGTTATTATATAAAAAATAAGCGAAAATTTGGTAATGATGATGAAATATACACCTGATAAGAAATCTATTAGAAAACATGAGGTTCCCGAATGGTTTCATAACGCAAAATTAGGAATTTTTATACACTGGGGTCTTTATTCTGTTCCTGCTTTTGCCCATATTGGGTTGCAATTCCCAATTTCTATAGAGGAAGTTGGTCCTGAAGAGATGTCTAAAAAAAATCCTTATGCAGAGTGGTATCTAAACACACTTAGGATTTCTGATAGTCCAACTCAAAAATATCATTATGAAACTTATGGAGAGGAATTCTCTTATGATGATTTTGTCCCCATGTTTAATGAAGCTATAAAAAAATGGGATCCAGAAGAAATGGTTGATATTTTTAAAAAAGCAGGAGCTAAATACGTTGTTCTTGTTACCAAACATCACGATGGCTTCCTCCTATGGCATAGCAAGCATCCAAATCCAAATAAAAAGAATTATATGGCGGAGAGAGATATCGTAGAGGAGCTTAGCAAAGCTGTAAGAAATACAGATATGAAAATGGCATTTTATTATTCTGGCGTATTAGATTGGTCTTTCAATCCAAATCCAATAAAAGATGCAGCGAGTTTTTTCACAAATGGACTATCTACCCCCGAGTATACTGAATATGCTAATAATCATTGGTATGAATTGATTGATATGTATGAACCAGCTATATTGTGGAATGATATTGGTTATCCCCCTAATACTAATGTTTACGAGATCTTTGCTTATTATTTAAACAAAATAAAAGATGGCGTAATTAATGATCGCTGGACACAAACATCTCCAAGTAAGAGAACCACACCGTATCACGATTATAAAACACCGGAATATGTTACCTACAAGAAAATAAAAAAGAAAAAGTGGGAATGCACAAGAGGCATCGGTAATTCATTTGGATATAATAAATTTGAAAAAGAAGAAGATTACCTAACACCAGAAGAACTTGTGCGAATGTTTGTTGATGTTGTTAGTAAGAACGGCAACCTTCTTATAAATGTCGGGCCTATGGCTGATGGGACAATCCCAGAATTTCAAAAGAACTGCTTGTTAGCACTTGGAAAATGGCTTGAAATAAATGGTGAGGCTATATTTGGAACACGTCCTTGGCAATATCCTGATGGCAAAACAATCAATAACATTGAAGTTCGATATACTCAAAAACTGGATGCGCTTTATGCATTTTTATTAGATAAACCTCAAGAAACTCAAATTACCATTAAGTCACTTAAAATTGGAAAGAATTCGAAAATTAAATTGTTAAGTCAAGAGAATAATTTAGAGTGGAATCAGGAGGGAGAAAACCTAACGATTATAATACCTGAAAATATATTTGAAGCTCCAGTATATGTTTTTAGGATAACACCAAAACCATAATTTTTTTAGTAAAACTAAAAATCATGAAGTATACCGCCGATAAAGAATCTATTAGTAGACACAAAGTTCCCGAATGGTATCATGATGCAAAATTAGGAATCTTCATTCATTGGGGGCTTTATTCGGTTCCCGCTTTTGCGGTAACAGGCATAGATCTTGTAGAATCAATGAAAAAAGGAATGGAAGAACATTTTCATAATAATCCATATGCAGAGTGGTATCTCAATACTCTTAGAATTCCGGGAAGTCCTACTCAAGAATATCACTTAAAAACATACGGTAAAGATTATTCCTATGATGATTTTGTCGAAGTTTTTAACAAAGAGATAGAGAAATGGGATCCTAATGAATGGGCTGAAATTTTTAAAAAAATAGGAGCCAAATATGTAGTTTTAACTACAAAGCATTGTGATGGATTCCTCTTATGGCTGAGTAAACAACCTAATCCAAACAAGAGTAATTACATTGCTAGTAGAGATATTGTTGGTGAATTAAATGATGCAATTAAAAAACGCGGAATGAAGATGGGCTTCTATTATTCTACGGCCTGGGACTGGTCATTTAATCTCAAACCGATTACTGATGCCGCATCATTTCTAGAGAATTACGTAAATCCTCCTGAATATATAGATTATGTTAATACTCATATTTATGAATTAATAGATAATTATAATCCGACGATCCTTTGGGCAGATATGGGATATCCTCCTGGAACAAACCTTTTCGAAATTTTTGCTTACTATTACAATAAAATCCCTGAGGGATTAGTTAATGATAGATGGAGGCAATTTCTTCCAGAAGAAAAGAAATTTACCAAGTTAGCTCATTGTGATTATACAACCCCAGAATATACTGTATTTAAAAAAATAAAAAATAAAAAATGGGAAGCATGCAGAGGAATCGGCAACTCTTTCGGTTATAATAAATTTGAATCAGAAGAAGATTACTTGCCCCTGAAGGAACTTATCTACATGTTAATTGATGTTGTTAGTAAAAATGGTAATTTGTTGTTAAATATAGGTCCTATGGCTGATGGAACCATCCCAGAAATTCAAAAAGAAAGACTATTAGGTCTTGGTGACTGGTTAGATGTAAACGGTGAGGCCATATTTGGAACTCGACCATGGTTAAATGCGGAAGGGACATCATTGGAATCTATACCCGTAAGATTTACTCAAAAAAATGGATTTCTTTATGCGATTTTAATGGGTATACCAGAAACTAATTCAATAACTTTACAGAATCTTAATCTAGAAAGTATTACAGAGGTCCATTTACTCGGTAATGAAGAAAATTTAAACTGGAAATATGAAAACACAAATTTAACCATTCATCTACCAAACCAGAGGGAAAATACATTAGCGATTGCATTTAAAATTAAGTAGTTAGAGTTAGGTGGGAAGTATTGGATCATAAAGAAAGATTCTTAGCTACAATAGAGAGGAAATCTGTTGATAGGCCAGCTTGTTGGCTTGGAATGCCTCTGCCAGAAGCACATGAAAATCTATTTAATTATTTTAAGGTAAATAATCTCCGAGAACTAAAGTTAAAGATAGATTGCGATATCTGGGAAGTGGATGTTCCTTATAATCACCCTCCAAACAATCATATTGCAATGGCGTTTGATTTTCCCAAAAAAGGACAAGATATGGAACATAGAACCTTAACTGCCCCTGGATTTTTTGAGGATTATCTTGATCCAGTCAAAGATGATATTGATAATTTTAATTGGCCTGATCCTGCGGAACATATAGATCCAGAAGAATGTAAAAAGACCGTCGAAAATGTCCCAGACGGGTATCCAATTATGGGAGTTCTTTGGTCTGCTCATTTTCAAGATGTTTGGTCCGCGTTTGGTATGGAAAATGCTCTTATCAAAATGGTTAAGCATCCCGAAATTTTTCGAGCAGTTCATGACCGAATAGTTGATTTTTACTTGAAAGCTAATAAAATCTTTTATGAAGCAACAAAAGGTAGCCTTGATATTGTGCTGATTGGAAACGATTTTGGGGGTCAAAAACGTTTAATGTTATCTCCAAAGCATATAAGGGAATTCGCACTACCTGGAGCAAGAAAAATTGTAAATCAAGCAAAACAATACGGCCTTAAAGTCATCTATCATTCTTGCGGTTCTATATTTGAGGTAATTCCCGATTTGATAAAAATAGGTGTGGATGCAATACATCCAATTCAAGCATTAGCTACGGATATGAGCGTAGAAAAATTAAAGAATACTAATTTCTCAAAAGAAGTTTCGTTCTGTGGGGGAGTTGATGCACAAGAATTGCTAGTTTTTGGTACTGCTGAGCAAGTTAGGAAAAGGATTTATGAGTTAAAAAATCTTTTGCCTACTGGTTTAATAATTTCCCCTAGCCATGAGGCAATTCTTCCACAGATCCCTCCAAAAAATATAGAAGCGCTTTTTCAAGCCGTTAGAGAATAAATTAAAAATTAATTAAATAAGATAAAAATTTTGAATTACATTATGTTATTTTAAACTAAAGCAAAGTATATTATTAAAGTGATTAAAACAATGGAAAAGCACATTGGTAAAAAAAGATTCAGAGGAGCAATTCCAAAAATTGGTATAAGACCCACTATTGATGGTAGGGAAAAGGGAGTTCGCGAATCATTAGAAGATCAAACCATGGGTATGGCAAAATCGCTTGCTGATTTCATAACCCAAAACCTTAGGCATCCCAATGGTATGGAAGTTGAATGTACCATAGCGGATAGCACAATTGGTGGAGTTGCAGAAGCAGCTGCATGTGCTGAAAAATTTAAAAGAGAAAATGTTGGAGTATCAATAACTTGCACTCCTTGTTGGTGTTATGGAGCAGAAACTATGGATATGACACCATTTATACCTAAAGCTGTATGGGGTTTTAACGGCACAGAACGACCCGGGGCAGTGTATCTCGCAGCAGTTTTAGCTGCCCACTCTCAAAAAGGTATTCCTGCCTTTGGTATTTACGGCCAAGATGTTCAGGATGCGGATGATTCTTCAATCCCAGAAGATGTAAAAATTAAACTATTGCAATTTGCTCGAGCAGGTCTTGCTGTAGCATGGATGAGGGGAAAATCATATCTTTCAATTGGATCTGTATCGATGGGAATTGCGGGATCTATAGTTGTAGAGGATTATTTTCAACACTACCTAGGGATGCGTAACGAATATGTTGATATGTCGGAAATAAGTCGAAGGATAAATGAACAAATTTATGATGATGAGGAATTTAAAAAAGCATCGGTTTGGACTAAAGAATTTTGTAAGGAAGGTAAAGATAATAATAGCCCAGAACTTCAAAAAAATCGAGAGCAAAAAGATAGAGAATGGGAAATCATGATTAAGATGACAATGATTATGAGAGACCTTATGGTAGGTAATCCAAAGTTAAAAGAACTTGGATTTGGAGAGGAATCTTTAGGACATAATACTATCTTAGCGGGATTTCAAGGTCAAAGACATTGGACAGATTGGATGCCTAATGGAGATTTCACAGAAACAATTTTAAATTCATCTTTTGATTGGAATGGTATCCGACAACCATATCTCTTAGCAACAGAAAATGATGCACTTAATGGAATTGCAATGCTATTTGGACATTTACTAACAGGAACATCACAAATATTTTCAGATGTAAGAACATATTGGAGTCCCACAGCAGTAAAAAGGGTAACAGGACAAGAGTTATCTGGTAAAGCAGAAAATGGTATAATTCATTTGATTAATTCTGGTTCAGCTACCATGGATGGAACCGGTCAACAAGAAATTGACGGTAAACCTGCCATAAAACCTTTTTGGAATATCACTGAAGATGAAGTAATAAAATGCTGTGAGGCAACTAAATGGGATGCTGTTACTTATGAATATTTCCGTGGAGGTGGATTTTCATCTAATTTTTTAACTAAAGGTGGAATGCCCGCTACTATGTCAAGAGTTAATATTGTTAATGGTCTAGGTCTTGTTTTGCAGCTTGCTGAGGGATGGACAATTGATCTCCCGGAAAATATACATAAAATACTTGATGAGCGCACAGACCCTACGTGGCCAACAACTTGGTTTGCACCACGTTTAAATGGGAGAGGTGCTTTTACAAGTGTTTATGAAGTAATGAATAATTGGGGAGCTAATCATGGAGCAATCTGTTATGGTCATATCGGAGTGGACTTAATCACACTTGCCTCAATGCTAAGAATCCCTGTTTGTATGCATAATGTTCCAGATGAAACTATCTTTAGACCAAGTGCATGGAATGCTTTCGGTAAAAAAGATTTAGAGGGTGCTGATTATCGTGCATGTGAGATCTATGGATCCTTGTACAAATAGGAGGAAATTATAATGAGTAACCAAAAAATTGTATTAATAGGTGCAGGATCTCTTCAATTTGGAATTGGTTCTGTAGGAAGTATTATCCATAGTGACGTGCTAAAGGGATCTAAAATATGTCTTCATGATATACATAAAAAAAATTTAGATTTAGCAACACAGGCATGTCAGGCAGCTATAGAAAAGAAAAGTTTAGATTATAGCATAGAATCAACAATTAATAGGGAAGAAGCTTTAAAAGATGCCACTTTTGTAATCAATGCGATTGAGATTCAACCAAGATTTGGCCTTTTACGATGGGATTTCGAATTTCCAATTATGTATGGTACTAAACAAATTACTGGGGAAAATGGTGGTCCGGGAGGTTTATTCCATTCATTACGAGTAATCCCACCAATTTTGGATATTTGCGAGGATATTCAAAAAATCTGTCCACATGCATATTTAATTAACTATTCAAATCCTATGAGTAGGATTTGTCTTGCTATCATGAGAAAGTTTCCAAAGCAAAAATTTGTAGGTCTTTGTCATGAAATAAAAATAGCAGAAGATTTGCTTCCAAAATTACTTAACACACCTCTGTCGAATATTGAAATAAGGGCAGGTGGATTGAACCATTTTGGAGTTATTTTAAAGGCAAAATATCGAGATACTGGGAAAGATGCATATCCGGATATACGTGAAAAAGCTCCAGCGAGGCTTGATCGATTGAGTAAAAGTTTGGATGTAAGTCTTATTAAATTCATTTTGGAAACGTATGATTATTTACCTTATACCACTGACAATCACTATGGAGAATATATGTCTTGGGCAAGGGAAATCGCAGACTTGCCACATGGTCGTGATTTCTGGGAAGGTTATGAACAATATTTAGCCCATACATATAAGAGATACAAGCGACTTATTAATAAAGGTAAGGGTGACAAGCTCGTAAAGCCAGATGGGGAAAGGGCCATACCTATTATAGAAGGTATTTTAACTGATAGCCATCACGAAGAGCTGTCCGTAAATCTTCCAAATGATGGAATTATAACGAATTTACCAAATGACCTTGTAGTAGAATGTCCAGCTATCGTAAATAGAGATGGGCTTCAGGGTATTAAATTAGGTGATTATCCCAAAGGATTAGCAGCACTTTTAAGAACGCAAGCTTCTGTTCAAGATTTAGTAGTTGAGGCAATCTTAAAAAAATCTAAAAAAATAGCCCTTCAAGCATTGCTTGCTGATCCTGTAGTAAATAGTATATCTCAGGCAGAAAAAATTTTGGACTCAATGTTAAAACTTCAAGAAAAATATATACAGATTAAAATAGATTAAATGTTAGGTTGATTAATATGGATGCTAAAGAAAGAGTTATTAAAACGATTTGTCATGAGGAACCAGACCGTGTTCCGTCCTATGAAAGTTCAATAGATAATTTAAGTATTTGTAAACATTTTAGAGTAAAATATGGTCTATTAGGAGCTGGTCAAGCTTATAAAACCCTTTATGATATGAAATTTGAAAGTACTGATCAATTTAACAAATTAATGGGCGAAGTTAATGCTCTTAAAATGGGATTAATGAATGGGGTTAAATTATATAAAAGAATAGGAATTGATATACTACCCGCACCGATTGCATTATTTCCCAAATTATTTGATAGAGATGGGTTCATAGATGAATATGGGCGAATCATTCATTTTAAACTAAATCCTGCTGATAATATGGATGTGTTATATTATATGGGAGGAGCAATAAAAGACTTTGAAGCTTTTGAATCCTTTCCTCCATTAGATCCAGACGATCCACAAAGGGAGGAAGTTTTTATAGAAGCCAAACGTCTGGAAGAAAAGTTTAATGGTCAGGTCTATCTTATTCCAATGGTTTTTGGATTGATGGAAATGACCTGGGAAGCATTCGGATTGGAAAATTTCAGTCGGTTATTAGCCCAAAAAAATAATATCAAAAAGGTTTTCGACAATCGAGGTAAATTTACTATAGAATTAATTAAAAGAATTATTGATTGGGGAGAAACTGATGGAGCAGTTATGATGTGTGATGATTATGGATACAAAGGAGGATTGTTTATGAGTCCTCGGAACTATAAAGAATTGGTATTCCCTTGGCTAAAACGCATATGTGATACTGCTCATAAAGGCGGTTTAAAATTCATTTTACATAGTTGTGGGGATATTTATAAAATTATTGAAGATCTAATTGAATGCGGAGTAGACGCTATTAATCCAATTGAACCTACAACAGCTAATCCTGAATATAATATTTTGAAGCTAAATAAGAAGTATGGTGACAAAATTACTTTTGTGGGCAATGTATCACCCCAAGATCTTTCTGATAAGAACCCCGAGTTTATTCATGAATACACTAAAACCTTAATAAAAGAGATTGCCCCTGGAGGCGGTTTTATTCTAAGTTCTGGCCATAGTATAAATTCCGCAGTAAAATTAGAAAATTTTTTGACTATGCATGAAACATTGAAAAAGTATGGAGATTACCCAATCCATACTGATTGACTTTGAATTACTGATACTTCTTATTTATTTATAAGCTTCTGTCTTTTTCTCATGCAAATCCATTAGTTTAGCTCGCATTTTTTTTAAACTTTCTCCTTTTAGAGGAAAAAACAATACAAATATTATAGCCATAACTATATTGAAAGAAGGAATCACAAAAAAAAGGAATTTTATTCCATAGATAGCTTCAGGCGATTGTTGTGGTGCATCTCGAACAAAACCAAAATATAATAAGACACTTGTTGCGATAATTGCGGCAACACTTTCTGAATACTTAATAAAAAAGGTATGCATTCCTAAAAACATTCCTTCTCGACGATTTCCATATGTAAGCTCGTCGTCGTCCATAACGAGCATTAAATAGGGATAACCAAATATTAAAGAACCATTCGAAATAGCACCCAAAATAAGAAATAACCAGATAAAAATATCTGCTCCTGGTTGAATAACTACGAAAAAACCAATAATATTAACGGCAAGACTACATAATTGACCCCTAATAATTAATTTCTGCATCTCAACTTTTTTTGCTAACTTGATAAAAATTGCCGTACTAACCCAACCGAATACGATTGTTATCGCATAATATAGCAAGATTGCTGTAAATATGTCAAAGTACATGATATAAAGAAAAACAAACACGAATGTAAAAGCTAAATTAATATTAATCATCGTGAAGAAGGCAAAGCCAGTGTAAGAAATAAAAGCTTTTGACTTCAAGGCTTCTTTTATAGATGTAAAAAGACCCGGAATGTCTTCATTTTTATATAGCTCTGGTCTTTCATGAAGTTTACTTCCCACAATAAAGAACAATGTAGCAGAAAGAATTGCCATAAAACCTGCAAAAATTTGAAATAATTGTAAGCTATTCTCAAAGATGTATAAAGCAAAAATTACAGGTATAGCGCCAATTGTTCCCATCATCTGATTAAAAAATTGGACTTTATTTCTTTCATCAAGACTCTCGGTCAATTCTGGTAATAATGCCATCCGAGTTATAACTACTAGGGTTAAAAACATATCAAATGCACATATTGTAATAAGAAAATGGAGAAAAATGATGAATTGGTTAGTATAACTCCATGGAAACCACATGAGAAAGAACACTACACCCCATAGAGGACCTCCCCATTTAATATATATAAGACGGCGGCTCCCCCATCGTTCCACATTAGTTTTATCACTCATTCTTCCCAAAAAAAAGTCATTACAAGCATTAATTACCATGTAAATAATTTGTCCTAATATGAAATATGTCTGTTGGAGTTTTAGATTATCCCAAAAAAATTTTACATATAATAATACAAATATTCCCCCTAAAATCGTTGTAGGGATATTTCCTAGAACATAGATAAACGTGTTTTTGTTAGATATTTTATCTTCCATACATCTTCAGATTAATTTTTAAGTTTCCTAATATTAAATTAAAAATTTGTTTAAAGTTAAAATTTCACATTGTTATAAATAGCTTTTTCTTCATCATTTTGAATATGTAGGTTTAACTTTTTTTATAAATGTGATTTTATTAACACCTGACATCTGATCGAATATTCTTTCTATCTCTACCCACCCATTTTTATTATAGAAATTATTAGCTTTCACATTCCCCTCGAAACTCTCTAGTCTAATTTCATTGAAAGTGATAAAAAGATAATCTTCACAATGTTTTAAAAGAGCTGTTCCATAACCTTTTCGATTATAATTATGATCAATCATCATCAGATCGATTAAGTTCCCTTTACATACAGAGAATCCAACTATTTTATTATCATTAACAATCACGCAGCAATCATCAATATTTTCATCAATATATTGATCTGATGCTCCACTTTCTATAAACCAGTTTACTCCCTTATTTCCGAGAAATGAGCGATAATTCTTATCTATTGTTTCTCTAGATATATGTTTTAAAAGGGCTGCATCTTGAATTATCGCTTTTCGTATATCGGCTTTCATAATGTTGAAACGAATTTAATCATTAAATGAATTTAATTAAATGCCTTTAGAATTTCATCAAATCGTTCTCTTACCATTCTTTTCATTAGTGAATCTTTATGGGTGATAATATACAGTTTCTCCTCCTTGATACCTTGGAACGTGATATCTGCGACTTCTTTAGTCTGGTGCCAAGGTTCGATAAACTGCTTTCACAAAAATTGGAATCATATGTCTGTATAAATAAACCCACACGGGCTCTCCATGCATTAGTAAAATAATTTCTGCGTCTTTTGGTCCTTCATCCACATAATGAATTCTGATATTATCAACTTCTATATAATGTGGCTCAAATGGAAAATCGGGGAGATTTTCAAACCTTTCATCGGGTGTTCGTAATAATTTCATTTTCTCGTTTTCTCCACCAGATATCAAATATATGGTACTAAATATTACATTTCATAACTCTATTCTTAATAAAAGAAGGACAAACTTCAATAATTTTTTTTTTCTTATTATATTTACGTCTTTCTAAACACATAAATAGCCCACCCAACTGCCTCCCGCTCCCATTTCAGATATAATTTTTTCTCTTTATTTAATTTGGCCAAAAACTCGGGAAGGTCGGGATCTTCTGGATATACCTGAGCATACTTGTCCATTGCATACCACTGGAGCCCGAGATATCTATCCCACTCATCATGGGTGCTCACGAAAGTGTATAGCAGTTTTAGACCGAGATTTTCTCCAATTTGCACGTTCCCAGCGTGCTTGCTGAACATCTCATATTTTATTTCCGAGAGATCGAAATACTCTTTTGGTGGCTTGCTGATCCAAAATGGTTCTCCGACAACGATGAGTCCGTTGCGCTTTGTTTGGCTCATCAAATACTTAAGTGTACCCTCATGTCCGTTATAAATCCAACTGGCACCTAAACAACATGTGAGGTCAAAGCTCTCTGGTGTATCGGGCTTATAATTGGCACCGTCCATTTCAATTAGTGTTAAATCGGCATCCGGGACACGCTCTTTCGCTTTTCTTTTAGCATCACCGAGATGGTAGGGCGAGATATCAACGCCTATTGCGGATACATTATACTTTTCGACGAGCAGAATCAGAAACTCTCCTTTACCGGTGGCGATTTCTAACACTTTTGAACCTGATTTTAACGCCAAGAGGGTGATAAGCTCGTTTAATTTTTCGATGCTCATAGGATTGCACACGAGATGCTCCTTGTGCGTAACATCGTAATATTTCCAAAAATCCATAGTTATCAGTTTTGTAATGTTTAGGACACCTCTTTAAGTTTTTGAATTTCTTCATCGAGAATTATGATGAAACGTTCTAAGAAATGGCATACATAATTATCTTTTATGTGTATCAGTATTTTCAGTCATTCTTTTTCGAAAAATATCTTCTCAAAATATAATCAAAATTAATATGGAGGGCTCTTGAAAGGTAAATGATCATAAATATTACATTTCATAACTCTATTCTTAATAAAAAAAGTACCCTAAAAATCTTAAATATTTAGATATTGAAAAAAAGATTAATTCTCTGTTGTTGGTTTGAAATCCAAGGATACTGAATTGATATTATTGATGAAGTATAACTTAAAGAGGAACTTGAATTTTTCACAAGAGATTTAAGAAAATATAATGATAGTATTTTAGAAGTTCAGATCAATTCTACGTTTTTATAATTCCTAACTTTCTCCTTAAATATCTTTTTAGGTAATAGGATAATATCAATTTTCATTCTATTAAATGTAAATTTTATTACATTTTCGCTAGTTCCTTTTTGAACATTACTCCCGGGATATGCTTTTCTTAATTTTGGAATAATATCATATTATACTTTCTGTTTTTGGTAAGGTTCTGATATCCAAAAATTCATATCTAAGTCACTTTTATCTTTAAAATTACCTTTTCGACGAGAGCCTTCTTTTGCTACACCAGCAACTTTCCAATCAGAACTATTTTTTAACCAACTTGACAACGATTTCCATAATTTTTTATATTTTTGAGCAAACTCCCGTCTTTCAGCCAGTTTAGATCATCGGTTTTATAATAAAAATAATATTTGACTACTTTTTTCAACAAATATGTAAATACTTTTATATTTATTATTTTTTTATTTTTGTAATATAATTTAAAGCAAGGAATAACCTCTAAATTTAGTGAATATTATGACAGAAGAAAAAATTCCCCCAACTAAAAAATCCTTGAACGAGGCGTTAGAACTTTCAGATGAGATAATTAGAAATATAGAGTATGATGAAATTCCTCTAGCAAATATAGCACTTAAAACGGTTCGTCTTACTCGATTGATTAATGATTTTGAAATGACAAAAATAATGAGGTACGAAATCTCAGGATACAATCCAAATAAAAAAGGTTTTCTACCTCACGAAGAATGGCAAGTTGGTATTAAGACCAATAGAGAATATGAGACAGAGGATTATCAAAATTATGTATATCCAGAATCAATAGAAGAACTTGAAAGAGAGTTAACATTTCTTGGAACTAATATGCAAGTTGCAAGAGATGCGGATATTTCTTTTTCGTCGGCTAATCCACAACAAAGACCAAGAACTTATCAAGGTAATTATACAGAACGTGCTAATATAAGAGAAAGATTTACGGTCGTTTCCAAAAGGCTAGCTAATAGACGATCCTTAGTATATCAATATGTTCTCGATAAAAATTTAGAACTAAAATATTCTAATATAGCAGATGATATCTTTGCTGAGATTAGAGAAAAGGTTGATAAAACAATAGGTAAAATTGTACCAGATTCAGTTGTAAAATTTAATGCTGTATACGATAATTTAAAAACAGAAAATGAAGAAAATTGGTCAAATGCGGTTCATAGTTGCAGAAGAATTTTAAAAGATTTAGCTGATTCTATTTATCCCCCTACTGATGACATAGAAAAAGAAGTAGATGGAAAGTTAATAAAAATAGAACTCGGTGAAGAGCGTTATATTAATAGAATTTTAGAATTCATAGATAATAAAAATGATTCTGAGAGCTTTAAATCAGTTGTAGGTTCGCAACTAAGATTTATAGGAGATAGACTAACAAGTATTCTCAATGCCTCTCATAAAGGATCACATACTACGATTGTTTCTAAAGAGGAGGCTAATCGTGTTGTTGTCTATACATACCTACTGATTGGGGATATACTTTCATTAGTAGATTTATAAATTTTGTAATAAAAATCTGTCTTATCCAATAATAATTGGAACAGAAATATATCTTTCTCTCTCTTCTTGCAAATTATTCGCATTTCTAGATGAAATGCTGAATATTATCATTTACTAATCCTATTGTCTCTTTAACAATAAAGTAAAAAAAATATTATAATCATAATAAAGTGATTTTAATGGAAAAGAATGAAAGTAAACCCTTTGAGGAATTTAAAGTTAATAATAGACAAAACGAGATCATTAAAGCTTTAATAGAACAGTCTTTTAGCACAAAAAATTTAGCAAATATGTATATTGGTGCTCTAAAAGTATTAGTTGATGACTCAAATCCCGATAGGATTCATCAAAGTGCTCATTCCTTAAGAGAATTGGTCTATTATATGACAGATCATATTAAAGTAGCAACTAAAACTAATGAAACTCATAAAGAGCAAATGAAACAATTAATAAGCCAATTTGATGAATTAGGGGGGGTCAATAAAGAAATAATTGTTAAACAATGGTATGATCTTCATGATTATTTTGTGAATTTATGTCATCACAGATCAAAATCACAAATAAAAGATTTTAAAGATAATTTATTGAAATTGGAGAATGTTCTGTTTTCATTGCTCGGTCCTGTATATGAAACCATTGAAGAGCTTGATCGTTTAATTGGGATTGAAGATCCTTCTAAAGAAGATATGGAACTTGTTAAATCACTATTAAAAAAACAAACTCATTATAGATATTTTTTTAAGAATTTACACTATCCCAATTGGATTGAATTATTAGTAGAAAATGATTTCTTCAATATTCCACCTCAAAAAGGTGAATACAGTGTAGAACCGCTATATTTAACAAAAATCGTTGATAAAAAATATCAAGAAGTTATCGAAATCATTAAAAAACTATCAAAAACAACACACGAAGGAGCTCAAGTCGAATTTATAAAAGCATTGCTTAAAGCTCCAATAAAAAATACCCTAAAGCTGAAAAAAACATTAAAGAGATGGATCGCTAATGCACAATCGGGATATTTTGCGTTATCCAAACAAATAATACTATATATTAAAAAATTATTTGAGGAAAATGAAGTAGATATAGCTTTTGAAATAGTTAATGCCATTTTAGCTATTAGAGAGCACCAAACATCAGAAAATAATCAATCACAAATATCTTATGATATGAATTATAGCGTTGAGGGTTACTTTTATGGTGAAATAATAAAAGAATTATTACCTGAACTTAAACATAATAATCCTTTACAATCTTTAAAACTCTTATCAAAAAAATTATCATTTCTTATAGTCAAAGAATTAGAGAGCACTGACGAGTCAATAAAAGGAGAAAACGATCTATCTCTTAATTGGCGTAGATTAATAGACGAGCACGATTATTATACATACAAAAAAGATATTAAAAATGTCCTAGTAAGTGCGATAAGGGATCTAATGACATATATCGGTAATGAGCAAAATAAATATTATACCAAAGCAATAGATATCTTACGAGAGAATGACTACTTAATATTTCGCCGTTTAGAATTACATATAATTAAAAACTTCCCTAAAATATCTGAAAATTATGTTTCTGAGGCAATTTCAAATAATATCTATTTTCAAGAACTGGAGTCTATTTTAGAGTTTTATCAGCTATTAAAAGATTGTTTTCCAAATGTTAAGCAAGAGATTCAAGAGAGATATCTGAAGTGGATAAGCAACGGTCCCGATATTGAAAGGTATAAACAATCATATGAGAAAAATTGGGGAAAATCTCCTTCTGAAGAAGATATTGCATCTTATATTCAGTATTGGAGTAAAAAGAAAATCGCTCCTATAAAAGAACACATATCAGATGAATTAATTACGAAGTATAAGATTAAAGAGGCAGAAGTAGAACACCTTGATCCTTTTAAACATTTGCCAAGAGTCCAAATTGGACCTAGAAGTCCGATTAAGGAAGAGAAATTGGAAAATATGTCAATTCAAGAGATTTTAAAATATGTTAAAGATTATCAAGAACCTGAACATTCATTAACCTTCTCAAAAATAGGGCTTGGGAGAACTTTAAGTAATGTAGTGGAAAAAAAACCTGATGAATTTACAGAGATTTTACCAGAATTTTTGAAATTTCCTGAATTACATAAATATATTTCTTATCTCCTTAATGGATTTGATGTAGCACTTAAAAATAAAATAAATTTTGAATGGGATTCAATAATCTCCTTATGTAAAGCTGTTTTAATACACAATGATGATCAGACCGAAATAAGTAAAGAACCGATATTTTATAAAGAAAATACGCTCAGAGATATAAAAACAAGTATTGGTTGGCTATTTAGAAATGGTTTATCAGATAATGAAAATTCAATTCCTTTCTCCTTTAAAGATGATATTTTTGAAATACTGAAAGTTTTAACTAATGATGATGAGCCAACTTTAGAAGCAGAATTAAAAAGTATTAAAGGAAACTGGAATATAAGAGATATGTCAATTAATAGTGTTCGTGGTATTGCCATGAATAGGATAATTGATTTTGGCTTATGGAACGCAAAACATTCTTATGATGAGAACACGCTTAGTGATATTTCAAAATCAAAATTAAACGATCAAGTAAAAACTATCCTTAAAACTCACCTTGATTATATTATTGACCCTTCTTTCACTATTAGATATATTTATGGCTTTAATTTGAATAGATTGATATATTTGGATAAATCCTGGGTTATAGAAAACTTAAAGATTATATTCCCTGAAGAAAGAGACAAACAAGAATATTGGGAGGCTGCTTGGTCAGGGTATCTTGATGGCAACTTTTTTAATCTCGTCACATATAAGATATTAAGAGATCAATATAATAGAGGACTGGACTGTTTTAATGGTGAAGAAATAGAATTAAAGCTATTTAATTTTTCGACTGAGAGATTAGCTAATGAAATTATGAGGATGTATATTAATGGAATAGAAGACTTAAGATCAGAAAGCTCTTTAGTTTTTAAATTCTTTCAAAAAGCTTCTGATGATGTTAGAAAGATTGGAATAGCTTTTATTGGACAGAATCTCTCCAGTATAAAGGATTTGGAGGATTATGATTTAGTCTTAAAGAGATTAATGGAACTATGGGAAGAAAGATTATTAGTAATCAAAAATTCTGGTGTAGATAATTATAAGAGAGAATTAGTTTTTTTCTTATTCTGGTTTAAAAACTCAATTTTTGATAAGAAATGGACTATTCTAAAACTTGAAGAAATCCTAGACTTAACTGATGGCTCTATAGATGCATTTAGCGATGTATTGGATACTTTTTTAGATTACATCGATGAATTTCCTCTAAATGTTATAAATTGCATTGAAAAAATTATCAAGAATCAAGTTGGAACTGATGGATATCTTCTATTTGAAGCAAATTATGAACCAATTTTAAAAGATTTACTTCAATCTGAAGATCAAGATGCAAAAGATAAAACAAGAAATTTAATAAATTTCTTGGGGAGCAGAGACCTTCATTATTTTCGAGAGTTATTAAATTAATTTATAATCTCCTTCTTCTCTATTCATCTTATTTTAATATCTGTAAGTTACTAGTATTTCAAAAATGAGTATTTATGACATATAGTAATTAAATAGGTTATTTGAAATGAAATATAGCAATTTATTATAATTTTTGAAAGAATTTTTGAATGAATAGACAATAAGAAAAAATAGAATAAATTATTTGCACTTTTTTTGGAAAACTTTGCATTTATTTTGGAAACTCACGGTTGGAAATCCAAGGACACTGAATTAATACAGTATCTGCATCCTGTCGGCTTAGGACCATCCATGAACATATGACCAAGATGACAATAAATCATAAAAACTAAAATATAAATAACCTAGGAATTTTAACATTGAATGATTTACTATTGAAACATTTGGAGAAAACAATCTTATAATCTCTGAAATTTGCCCTCAAGATGCTTTAAATTTATAAAAAGAAGGATAGTATTCTAAAGAGCATTATTATGTCTCGATTTTTCCTCCCTTAAATAAAGCTATAGGATAATCTGAAGCATGTCCAGAAAAATAAGGAATTTGTTTATGCTTTCTTATTTGAGAGGAGACATACGTAAATACTTGGAATATTCTAATAAATCCATCCTCATCATGAACTTGTTGATCTCCAGTTTCTCCCCTAAGAGCATTACAGAAAAAATGTGTGAAAAGGCTACATTCATATTGGGGAAGTATTAACGAAACTTCATCTTCTTGAGAAGAAGAAATAACGAATCGCCCCCTACTCTGACTAATGATTTCAATATATTCTTTAGTTAATCCACTCTTTGGTTTATTTTCTTTATCTCCTTTTGCTTTTCCAATATTTCCAATTAATCCTCCAGAATGACATGCATCAAGAACCACAACTAACCTTTTGGTTTCAATTTTAGATAAAAGTTCGTTGAATTCAATACCAGAAATTGTCGTATCATCGAAATTGTCAGCATTATATTCTTTCGGAATAAGAAATGATTTTCCGTCTTTATGGCAACCATGACCAGAGAAATAAATAAATATAGTTGAATTAATATTAGAAGTTTTGATTAATTGATTCAGACCTGTCAAAATTTCCTGTTTTGTAGAGTTATCAAGTAAGACGACATTAGAACTTCCATAACCGCATATTTCTGGATCTATTAATATATCTCTAACTGAAGTTGCATCATAAACACATCTATCAAGAGTTAAATCCTTATCCTCATAATCATCAATACCAATAATTAGTGCTTTAGCATTTAATTGAAAATTCTTTATTTGCTCAGTTTTTTCATTGGATATTTTTTGAAATGTATTTTCATCAAAATATGTATGTATCCAAATTGGAGCTGATTCAACACTATCTTCCCTACAAGAATTAAAGAATTGTAAGGAGTGATCAAGGAGATCATCAATTTTTAAAGTATCATATTTCATATATTCCACATGACCTGCAAGATAATTCCACCAAGCACGATATAGTTTGTTATTTCCATCTAGTTTATTAATTAGAATTTTTGCATTTTCTAATGAATCATTTAATCCTGATGACCATAAATTTTTCATAAAATCAATTTCTTGCTGGACTAAGTTTAAAATTTCTGCTGAATTAATCTTTTCATCATTCATCTCCTCTTCTGTTTCCTTAAGGATTTCTGAGAATGCATCTTGCCATTCTTGAGTGTTATCTTTAAAATGATTTATCAACTTCAAAATATCATCGTAATCATTTTCCTCAGACCAACGGAGACCGCTTTCAATCTCAACTTTTAATTGTGGTGGGAAGTATTTTATATATAATTGATCTAGAAGCAAATTGATAAAATCATTTCCAATTAATAACACTAATGTTCTATCAAGGTCTCTTCTAGTACACCTTCCTAAACCTTGTATTATTCGAGTACGTGTGCGCATTTTTAGAATATTCCGCTCTCCTAATGTTTCACTTAGAAAAGATTCCTGTAAATTTACTGCTTTAGGTACTCGCCAGAAAATTAACAGGGGACATCCAACTAAATCAATACCATCATATCTAGTTAGCATTAGAATTACTTCTGATTTATCGTTAAACATATCGAGGCTCTCTTCAATATGGGTATCAATTAAATGTTCATTATACAAGTTTTGAATTCCTGTTGCAGCTTTCAGATGATCATCTGTGGGTGCTAAGAGTAGAGCTTTTGGAAAAATTTTTGAAATATTTTTCATAAATGACGATTCATTTTTTACAATTGTACCTTCTTTAATTGAAGAAAGAGATAAAATTAAACGCTTCCCCACACTTCTTCCTTTAAATTCATCATCGGGTACAATATGTGTTATTGGATATACCCCAAAAATTCTTTCAAGATCATTATTTTCTCCCAAGGTGGCAGATAGGAAGATTCTCTGATTAATATTATTATATGGTGCGTGAGTCCAGCTTGGAGATATCCATGGTCGTATTAAAATTTTTGAATATGAAATATAAATTTGACAACAATTTAATTTTTCTTCTATTTGAGAAAATGGATAAAATAAATACGGATGATCCTCCCTTGTTATATATTGCTTAATAACACGTCTAATTCTATCAGAATTTTGAATTGTTAAAATGGATGGAATTAACTCACTTCTATAGTTATATATTGAATCATCTTGAATATATTCTAAAATATCATTAGGTAAGTAATTACTAAAAATATCAAGAATGCTATGATAAAGGTTAGGATCTTGATATTTTTTAATTTCAACAGACCATTGTTTAGATACAATATTATCTGCAGCATGAGCATCATCACAAATTAAACATTGGGGTGCTCCAAGTGTTTTATCTGAAATCCCGTCTCTAAATCTTGTATATTGATTAAAAAATGAATAATAATTAGTAATTGCTATGGCTTTACAGCTCGTATATTTTCTACAATCTGAATCAGGGTAATCTCCAAATTTTCCTTGTAAAACAACTACAGGAATACCCAATTGCTCTGCTTCGATAGCAACTTGGTTTGCCAACTGTCTTGTTGGAGTTAAATATAGTACTCTTTCATTTAAGGGAGGTCTCCTTCTCCATTCTGCAATTAGTAAACCAATTAAAGTTTTTCCTCCTGCAGTTGTAAGTTGTATGGCAATATTTTTATCATCCTTAACTTCAAAATATTTTTTTAGCAAGGGAACTTGTGGATGAATTAATCCTTGAAATTTATCTGCTCGTTTTAATTGACTAAATAAATCAATTGGATTTTTTGAACCAGTTTCCTTTTTTTTTTTTGAGAAACTCATAATATTCACTTTTTTTTAATTTAAAGTCATATAGTATTTTGTCTGATTTTGCTATTATATCTATAGACTTATTAAATTAAAATATATCTAGTAATCAGATATTTCTTATAATTGAGAAATATTCTTAATATTATTAATTAATATTTTAATTCTTGTTCTAATCCTCACACTGTACAAATATAGATATTCCTGTTAATATTTACAATATCTCCGTTGCACTCTTCACATATTTTACTTGTTGATTTCTATTTAAAACGCCCCATCAATGTATCTTTCTTCCTTGATGACTTTGTTACATTTAATAATTAGATATTGAGTATGAGAGGTCAATTATAATGTTCTCGTATTATTTTTCTCAAAATCTAGAGAAATCGAGTTAATACAGTATCGGCATCCTGTCGGCTTAGGGCCATCCCTGAACATATGACCAAGATGACCTCCACATTTTTTGCAAAGCACCTCAGTACGAATCATTCCCATGCTTCTATCCTCTTTAAGTTCAATGTTCTCATTATTCATAACATCAGAGAAGCTTGGCCATCCAGTTCCAGATTCAAATTTAGTCTCAGAAGAGAATAAGTTCGCTCCACAACCCGCACATTTATAAACACCTGTTTCATGTTTATCCAATAGTTCTGCAGTAAACGGTCTTTCAGTTCCTTTTTCGCGTAAAACTTGATATTGTTCTTTAGTTAATTTCTTCTTCCATTTATCTTCAGGTTTTTTAGATTCCATGATATATATAAGAAAATCGAGATATTATAATAATTCCATTATGGAAAGCAAATTGTCTAATGAAGAAGGCTTATATTAAAAACCTATTACTATTAACTAGTTTATAAAAAATTAACCTCAGATTTATTTTTCTTAGTCCTTATAGATTAAATATGGAGATTCAAAAACAAAAAGCAATTTTCGGTGCAGGATGTTTCTGGGGAGTAGAAGCTAATTTTAGAAAAGTTATGGGTGTAGTTTCTACTCGCGTTGGATATACTGGTGGAACTTTTTCTACTCCTACTTATAAAGATGTGTGTTCTCATAGAACAGGTCACGCTGAGGCAGTTGAAGTCACATTTGATCCATCTGTAGTAACATTTGATGACCTTTTAGAAGTTTTTTGGTCCCTTCATGACCCAACAACTTTAGACCGACAAGGGCCTGATATTGGTAGTCAATATAGGTCAGCAATTTTTTATCTTAATCCGGAACAAAAGGAAAAAGCTTTAAGTTCTAAAATGAAACTAGAAAATTCCAAGCGATTTAATAGGCCAATTGTAACGCAAATAGTTTCAGCAGCAGATTTCTGGGAAGCTGAAGGGTATCACCAGCAGTATGTAGAAAAAATGAAAAACCGCGGTATTACACATTAAGTATTATTATTTATTCTTTTTTCTTTTTTGGAAACCACGGGATAAAAGCACTAGTTCTAAGTTTGTAATCAGCATACTTATCGTCTTTTCTGTACCTATAATTCAACATTCTTACTCCTGATACTTTAATTATCATGTAAGTAATTAGAATCGGAGCAAAAATAGTTATAATTCCCCATGGGACGCCAAGAGCAATAATAAATATTCCCCACCACATAGTTACTTCTCCAAAATAATTGGGATGTTGAGAGTATTTCCATAAACCTTGGTCCATAACTTCTCCTTTGTTTTCGGGATTTTTTTTAAATTTTCTGAGTTGGTAATCTCCAACAGATTCAAAATAAAATCCTATTATCCATATGATAACTCCAATTACTAAAAAAATTGCCGATAGTTCAAAACTTATTGACACTGGAGGTGTTTCAGTTGAATTAATAAGTAACACGGGAAATCCTACTAAAGTTATAAATAAACCTTGGAAGAGGTAAATTTTTACATAACTCTTTGACAGCACTTTATCACCGTAACTTTTTCTAATCGCTTGATAACGAAAATCTTCAGGTTCTCCCCAATTTCTAACAGTAATATAAATAAATAATCTAATTCCCCATATTGATACTATTATTGTAGTGACGACTTGTCTTATAGAGAAAGTTCCCATAAGAATAAAACTTGTCCAAGCTACAACAATATATCCAAGCCCATAAAAGCTATCTACAATTCCGTTATTTTTTAAGGCGGTTCCAACTACAAATGCAATATTCATAAATATAAACAGTGCTAAAGCTGAAAACAAAATAATCAAAATCATAATATCACCTATAATATTGAATTTTATTTATAAGATACTTTAATAGTTCATTTATCTAATGGCACAAAATTCAAGTTCGATTATTATTCAATAAGGTTTTTTGTCCTTATCTTTACTAACTTCATGCTCTACTTCATAACTTGTTAAGTTATTAAAAACCAATAATCTATTTTACATTTTTCATTTAAATAAGTACAACCTTTATGTAATTTAAAGGTCTTCTGTCAAAAATTCGACAAAAAAAAGTAGTTGAGTTTACTAAATAAATCGATAAAAATTAAAGTCTATTTTACTATAAATTAATTAGATTAAAATAGTCGCTCGAATACATCAAATTGAGAGTGTCATTAATGGATTATTAATTTAGTTTTTAAATGGTAAGAAATACTTTTCTACTTGGGTTATTTGAATTAGAGAATAATAAAATAATTATGAATTTCGAAGATTAAGAAAATGACTGATAATTCGTTCAACTTAGTGAATTTATACCCGAAAAAGGTGATCAATTCTAAGGGTGAAACGCATCCTTTTGATGAAAAATCAATCGCAAAAGTCTTAAATAAAGAAACTGGCCTTGATATGGCTATTGCCCAAATGGTTGCTGAAGATGTTATTCGCAATATAATTGGCTTGAATCTTGAAGAGATTACTACTAACTACATTCGTGAGCTAGTTTGTGTTGATTTAACTCAAAGGGGAATGAACAAATATCGCAATTTATTTGCAAGAGCAATCAATTTGGAAAATATAAGCTTCAAATTAGATGAATCCTTTATATCTCAATACATTGGAAAACAACCAGATTGGGGGCCTCTAGGCTATATTACATACAAAAGAACTTATGCTAGACTCATAGAAAATGAAAATAGAAAAGAAGAATTTAGAGAAACTATAAGAAGAGTAGTGGAAGGCTGTTATTCTATACAAAAAGAGCATTGTTTGAAGCTATCTTTACCTTGGGATTCTTCTAAAGCTCAAAAATCTGCTCAGAAAATGTATGAAAAAATATGGAATTTTAGAATGACTCCGCCTGGTAGAGGGTTGTGGATGATGGGAACGGAATTTATTGCTCGACATGGCTCTATGGCTCTCAACAATTGTTTTTCATATGAAACGGAAATCATTACCAGATATGGTATTAAAAATATCGGTGATTTAGCAGGTACAACTCAATTACTATTATCAAGAAATGGAAAATGGATTAAAGCACCGATTAGAAATTTTGGGAAACAAAAATTGATGAAGCTAACATTACGTAGACAAGGGATTATTAAAGAGATTTATGCAACCCCAGAGCATAGGTGGTTTGTAAATTCAAGGAAAAAAGATCACAGGGATAAAGGAAATTTTGAATGTAAAACAGCTGAACTTGAGGAGTATTATAATTTAGCATATATGTTTTCTAGAAATATTGGAAGTCCCGATTTAAGACCATCTCCCATTGGAATTGCACGTGGTATAACATTTGGAGATGGATCTAAAAATCATTTATATTTATGTGGTGAAAAAGATAAAGAGCTACTGAAATATTTTCCATTAAATGCAAAAACTGTTGATCCAAATAAAAGTGAAGAGGGAGCGATACGGATAAGTAATTTACCTAGATATTGGAAGTTAGCTCCGCCATTAGATGAAGATACGAGTTTCTTATATGGTTGGTTAGCAGGATATTTTGCTGCGGATGGAAGTTGTGGTGTTAACGGAAGTATTAGGATAGCTAGTTCTAATTTAGATAACATATTATTTGTGCGTGATGTTTGTTCAATTCTTGGGATTGGATATTATTGTATTCGAAAAGAAACACGACATAAAGAATTTGATGATGGAATTTACAGTTATGAACATACATTGTATTCGTTAACACTCATGCCAAGCACAATAAAAGAAAACTTTTTCCTAATTTCAAAACATAAAAATAATTTTGTTAAAGCTAAAGAAAAACGCTTCTGGCAAGTTATTTCAGTTGAAGAAACTGATCGATATGAGGAAGTATATTGTGCAACTGTGCCTGAAACTCATAATTTTGTATTGGATGGAAATATTTTAACAGGAAACTGTGGGTTCGCCTCCACTGAAGATATAGATATCAAATATTCTAAGGCATTTGAATTCGTGATGGATGCATTAATGCTGGGGGTTGGCGTAGGATTTGATACAAAAGGCGCGGGAAAAATCACCATTAAAGAACCCCAAGAGGGGCAATATGTTTTTCAACTTCCCGACAGTAGAGAAGGCTGGGTGGATGCCTTGAGATTAATCCTTGAAGCTTATTTCTTAGGAAAGCAAGCCCCGACCTATGATTTTTCGTTAATTAGACCTGCCGGAGAACCTATAAGAGGTTTTGGAGGAATAGCTTCCGGACCAAAGCCGTTAGAAGAGATGCTTACAGATATTCAAAGTATATTAAAGGCTCGCGTTGGTCAAAAAATAACGTCTGTCGATATTTTGGATATAATGAACCATATTGGCAAATGTGTTGTGGCGGGAAATGTCAGAAGAAGCGCTGAAATTGCGTTAGGGGACCCTGCTGACGTGGAATTCATCACAAGTAAGCAAGACAAAGATAAACTGTATTCACATCGTTGGGCAAGTAATAATACCGTATTTGCTATGAAAGGGTTGGACTACTCATTTATTGCAGAACAGATAAAAGTAAACGGAGAACCAGGCGTCTTTTGGCTAGAGAATGCAAGAGCTTATTCTCGAATGGGAACTAAACCAGATTTTAAAGATAAAAAAGCAGCTGGCGTAAATCCCTGTATAATTGGAGATACACTTATTGCTGTAGCTGATGGCCGTCATGCAGTTTCAATTAAACAGTTGGCAGAGGAAGATGCTGATATACCAGTGTATTGTAAAGATCAAAATGGAAACACTCAAATCAGAATGATGAGAAATCCAAGAATCACTGGTCATAATCAGGAGATCTATGAAGCAAAATTAGATGATGGGAGCATAGTAAAATGCACTGGAAATCATAAATTTATTTTAAAAGATATGACAAGAAAAGAAGCCAAGGATTTGAAACCTGGTGATAGCTTAGTGATTATGCCAAAATGGCAAACTACTTGGTCAGAGATTATGGGAGAAGAAAAGAAGAAAAGATCCAGCTATTGGATGTTAAATACTGGTAAAAGGAATATTTTCGAACATACATTTACCTATGAACAATTAAATAATACTGAAATTCCAAAAGGCTATGTTATTCATCATAAAGACAGAAATGGATTAAACAATAGCTTAAAAAATTTAGAAAAAATATTAAAAACACTACACGATTCCCTTCATGACATTTCTGGTGATAACAATCCAATGAGAAAATGGTGGAGCAATGCTTCAAAAGAACAAAAAAATAGCTATAGGGAAAAA
>SDBT01003091.1_pt1 | contig 28927 bp, 23 predicted proteins | sample 2277101 | NCBI WGS metagenome assembly SDBT01 (sample SAMN10404973, study PRJNA504765) | marine sediment metagenome | isolation source: marine sediment core GS10_PC15, 103 cmbsf | place: Arctic Ocean: Southern Knipovich Ridge | collected 2010
TGACGGACTTTAGCTTTGGCGAAAAGGACATAGCTTATTACCTTAGAGTTACTGACATTGAGAAGAAAGGCCTTGCTGAAGCTTCAGGTTTACGAGTTGACGACCAGATAATCGGAGCCGGCGAGTTTTTATTACAGGATAAAGATTCAGAAAGGATAAATTCAGCAAAGCTTCTCGAAGAGTTAGCTACTTCGGTCGACGAGAAAAACATCAGGTTACAGCTAAGGAGATTCAATCCAACCGATGGTTCCCTTGAATACATTGATATCGACCTTGTGGTCGCATCAAAGAAGGGGTCATTTGCCAAGGATTTGAAAATGGCTTGTATTTTGAAAGTGCAGGACGCGATAAGTTTTATGCCTCGTTCTGAGGCCAAAGAAAACAGGAAAAGGGCCATTGTATTTATTATAGTCGTGATGGCGGTGGTTACGACAATTCGCTGCACGGCAACATTTTACCAAAAATATATTGCTGAAAAGATAGTTCAGGTGGCAATTGCCCTGTTGCGTGAAGAGGCCTTTACACATGTTATGAATATGCCCACAGGGTATTTCTCGAACGAAGGGACAAGCGATACTACAAGCCGAATTCTTGGGGACACGTCCGGAACAGGAGCCGGTGTCAAGGTACTGCTTGGCAAGGCACTTAGAGAGCCGCTTAAAGCAATAGGGACATTGTGCGGTGCAATGTTAATCAGCGTGAAGCTTACGCTCATATTTTTATGTCTTGCACCTGTAACGATCGTGCTTCTCGGACTTCTTGGCAAAAAAATCAAAAAGGCCACGACGAAGTCGCTCATGAGCAGTGCCTTGATGCTTGGAAAGATCCAGGACGTAATGCGAGCATTATGTGTTGTAAAGGTTTATAATCGCCAGGAATCAGAAGCCCAAGACTACAAAGCAATTAACCGAAAGTTCTTAAGGCGGGTGTTGCGTGTCGCTAAAGTCCAGTCCGCAACAGGACCAATTATGGATGTTTTGGGTATGATCGCAGGTTCAGCAGCTTTGCTGGTGGGGATCCAATGGGTATTTGGAGCCGAGACTAATATGGATCCAAGCTCGTTTTTCCTGCTCTTAGTTCTTTTAGGAACCACGGCAGAATCGATCCGCAAAGTTAGTGATGTGTGGCCCAAGGTCAACGTTGCAAATGCTGCGGCAGAGAGAGTTTTTGCAGTTATAGATGCCCCAGTCGAAGTCGAAGAACCAGGTGCCGTCGAATTGGGACTATTAAGAGAAAATCTCGAATTTAGAAATATTGTCTTTAGCTACCCGCGAAGCGACAGAGCAGTATTAAACGGAATAAATCTGACGGTAAAGGCGGGGCAAACCATTGCTGTTGTCGGCCCTAACGGTTCAGGGAAGACCACCTTAATAAATCTGATACCAAGGTTCTATGATGTTGACAGCGGAGAGGTATTGATCGATGGCCAGGATATTCGCCATGTCACATTGAAGAGCCTTCGAAGTCAGATCGGCATGGTGACCCAGAATGTTGTCACATTCAATGCTACCATTGCCGAAAATATAGGTTACGGTAAACCAGATGCCACTATGGAAGATATTGTTAGTGCTGCTAAGCGATCCTTTTCGCACGAATTTATAGAACCTTTACCTGCAGGATATGATACTATCATTGGCGAACATGGATCAGGATTTAGTGGTGGACAGTTACAGCGGCTGGTTATTGCCAGGGCGATCATAAAGAATCCGGCGATTTTGATATTTGACGAGGCGATGAGCCAGGTCGATGCCGATAGTGAAGCCAAGATTCACAGGGCACTATCAGAACTGATGCAAGGCAGAACCTGTTTTGTGATTGCTCACAGGTTCAGTACTGTTATATCGGCTGATAGTATAGTTGTGATGGATGAGGGACAAATAGTTGCGCAGGGAAAACATGAAGAGCTTGTTCAGAGCTGCTCTTTATATCAAAGCTTATATGAAACTCAACTGCTGCTGCCGGAATAAGCTATTTATAACCCCTGTTGCGATATCAATTGTTCCCATCACACCATAACTTGAAAAAACTTTTTGTCAGATATAACAGCATATTTATATCTGAGTCGTAATATTAGCTGTATTATTTAAGGCAAGATTCTGAAATGGCAGTAAAAATAAGCATTTGCATCCCAACATATAATCGGAAGAATTACCTTAAAGAGACGCTTAAAAGCATTTTTTTACAGACATATAAGGATTACGAAGTCGTTATTGTCGATGATGGTTCTACAGACGGCACAGAAGAGATGCTGAAAAAGGGAGAATACCCTATCCGATATTATTGGCAGAGAAACGCCGGTGATGCAGCAGCAAGAAATAAACTCATAGAACTTGCGCGTGGTCAATACATATCTTTTATTGATTCAGATGACCTTTTGCCGCCTGATGCTATTGAACTCATGGTCAGTGCTGTTCCTGACGGAGCGGAAAACGTTGTGGTTTACGGACCATATACTGCTATTGACGAGTATGGTAATGTCTGCAGGCGCAAACGGAAACGTTTATACAGCGGCTTTATTACACAGCACCTTTTTGAGAATATACTTGTTCACTCCTGCGGTTCCATGTTTCCCACGAAAATTCTTCATGAGGCGGGAGGATTTGATGAGTCTTTACCTGTATGTTCCGATTACGACCTTTGGCTTAGATTGTCCCTTAAGTACCGTTTCGTAGCTATCAATAAAGCGATGTTCAAAAGGCGACGTCACAGCGGGAATCTGTCACAGATGACATACGCAAACAGCAAGACAGAATTCGAGGTTCTTGAAAAGTTTTATTATGATGGGGGTGGAAAAAACAAAATATCAAAACGCAGAGCGAAAAAAAGGCTCAGTAAAGAAGGTTACAGAGCCGCCCGCTGTGCCATCAGGGAAGGATTGCAGGAAACCGCACGTCAATTACTCAGACAATCGTTTCAAAGATCCCCGAATTTTAAATCGATATTCTGGTTAACGATTGCGTCGTATAAACTGCATCCTGCTTTGTTCCGGCAGGATAAAATGAAAGATAATATTTCTTCGATACGGGTAGCATTTGACCTAAATGCTGCATTGGTCAACAGATATTCAGGTTTTTATGCTGTCGGTACAGGTCTTCTCGAAGGATTCGAAAATATTGAAGAGAAACCTGATTTTTTGCTTTTTCACTCAAAGCGTTTTTCATCGGAAGCAAATTCTGTTAAAAATCGATTAGGGAACTGGGCACAGCTTAGGTCCACATCGATAAAAATGCGCTGGCTGGAAGATTTCTGGCAAATCAGCAAATACCTGAAACTGGAGTTTTTCACAGGGGGATTTGACATTTATCACAGCCTGCAACACTTAATGCCGCCTAATGAAGGGAAAGTGCGGATATTAACTGTCCATGACCTTCGCAGATATGTGCTGCCGGAGTTATATAAGAAATCAAAGTTGACTCTGTTTGAATCTGCCATAGCAAAAAGTGACCATTTTATTGCCGTTTCTGAATCGACAAAAAAAGATCTGTGCAGGATATTCAGTATCCCGCAAGACAAGGTCGACGTAGTACATCTTTCAGCAAATAAAAAATTCAGGCCCATTGATAAAGAAAAAAAAGTCGCAACCAGAAGGATGCTTTCGGAAGAATTCGGGATAGAATTAAATCGATATTTTATAGTTCTTTCCTCACCGGACAGGAGGAAAAATATCAGCCGGATAATCGAGGCGTTTTTTCTGGCTAAAAAGGGACTGCCCGAAAATATTAAGCTTGTTGTTATCGGGAACCTGCCGAAACGTGACCGTATGTTTGAATCAATTGATTTTGATGCGATATCAGAAAGTGTTTTAGTTACGGGTCCTCTTGATAGTATTACGGATGTGTTCAGTTGTGCCGAAGCGCTTATTTTTGCAAGTCTCTATGAAGGATTCGGTATCCCTATTCTGGAAGCATTTGCCTGCGGAGTACCGGTTATAACGTCGAATTGTTCCTCGATGCCTGAAGTTGGAAGTGATGCCGCATTATATGTTGATCCTTATAGTATTGAGTCGATAGCAGAAGCTACGGTAAAGATCGGCTCCGATATTCAACTGAGGGAGGACCTTATTGAGCGTGGATTCAAACGAAATGAGAACTTTTCCTGGGAACGAACCGCCGAGAAGACGTTTAATGTTTACAAAAAGCTGTTGTCATAGCTATCTGTTATGCGGTTTATAGACGCTGTCTCTTATGAACTCAACGGCAGAAGAGACAATTTTTCCCGGTGAAAGCATTTGTTTGCATTTGGGATCATCACAAGGTTTGGGAAGCCAGCAGGGGGCACATTCAAGATCAACCGTCAAATCCGGGTTTTGCTCATAACCGACGACCGAAGGATCTTCGATGCCACCGAAAAGCGTCATGCAGGGGACCTTTAATGCTGTTGCAAGATGCATAAAACCGCTCGGATGGGTGATGAGCAGGTCACAGTGCAACAGAACTGCTGCGGATTTACGGTAACCAACCTCTCTAAAATCGATCGCCCCTGGAAAAACGGGGCCTTCCTTTTTTCTGCCAAGCTGAATGACTGTGATTCCTTCTTTTAAAAGACCATTAACAACAGCAGGCCATTTTTCGGCTGGGTAGAATTTATTTGAAATCTTTGAAGTTGCTCCGCCATAGGGCGAGATCGCGACCAGGGGCCGTTGAAGTTTTATTAATTTGCCTGATCTATAATTGTGCTCTTTCCATGTAAGGTAAATCTCGGGCTGATAGATACATTTCCTGATCGGCAGGGGGATACAATCATAGAAATAATCGATAAGATGTTTTCGGCTTTTTTCTTCTCTTAATACAGCGTAAGGCGGATATTCCAGTACTGAGCATCTGTTGTAGATCGACATGTTATGTTTCAGCAATTTTCTGGTATGATAAAGTGCAGAAATATGTGGGTTGTTCTCAAAGATGTCCGGGCGTTTTGTGGCAATGAATATCCTTATGTCCGGATATTCCCGCGCAATCGCGGCGACAACAGCCGTGGCCATTAAGTTGTCTCCATAGCCGGCAGGCACTCGAATATATATTGAACCTGTTTTTGGCATACCTTAAGGCCTTTTCAAAATGGCTTTGTTTGGTATTTTTGCTATTTGGAAACCAATCCGCTATTGCATTCTGTCATAATCGTCCTGTTCCTCACAATAACAATAGGATAACAAAAACTATGTTTGGCTCATCCTAATAATGTGTTGGTCAGTACTACGCGAGAAAAATCCTTCAGGGGGCCAGAAACCGAAATTTCCCCCTGGGTTACCACCATTCCTTTCTTTCGGAAAAGGCTGCCGCCCGCCGAGAAATAAATTCGCCGGATTCATACTGCGACAAACAGTAATTAACAAGTTCTTTTAGGTTTTCCATTTCCACTATCGACCTTTCCGTTTACAGGAGGATTTGTATTGCCTCCTTATAATTGCCTGTTTTAACATTTGGCTTTGTTTCGTAATTTTGTGTTTTTTGCGTTTAACCGCAGAGTTCGCAAAGAACACAGATCATGCAACCTCAATATCAATGGCAACAGAAACAGCGATATCCTGACCTCATCGTTTTGCCTGCAGCCGCTGGAGCCCGTGAAGCAACCTAAAGAGACTGCGTTCAATTCTGACCGCCATAAAAATGGTGTCAATTAAATCTATCAGACAATAAATATTGTGTCAAGCAATAATTTACGCAAGTAATTGCAAAAAAAGGGTTTACTGGACAATCGTTTATGCCAGGCAAAGCCGTAGACTGACATGAGATGACTTGCAGAGACAAAAAACTATTATCGTCCCAAAGGTAAACCAAACGCTAATGGCCAACGAATTAACCGGATGACCCGTAAATTCGTAGTAAAATTTCAAACCCATCGTATGCAATGTTTACCAACTTTATTGGAGTTGAACCATAAATATACAATACGCCAAAACGGTAACACAGAACCCTTTTTCGGTCAAGCCAAATCCATTATTTGGATGATCTTTGGAAAGAACTTGAAAAATCCCGCCAATTAGCATATCCTCCGGTAGGTACTTAAACGGCAATATCAAATGAATAACAGGAATACCCGATGATTATGTCCAACACTAAAACATTGACGAGATTGAGCGTTCACCCAAAATACCCAAAATGGCTCCCCGCACAATTAAGACGCGGATGGAACCTTTCGCAAAATATCAACAAGGTTTTTCACGCTTCGCTTGACAACTCCCAAATACAGGCCCTATTTTCTCTGGATGGCCACATAACACACCGCCAGTGTGCCGTCCTCTTCTACTTCGCTTACACCCTGCAAGGCTCCGAACGCATCGTCGAGATCGGTTCCTTCAAGGGCAAATCGACCGCATGCATGGCAACTGCTCTAAAGCTGAAAAACATCGATGACAAGATCGTCGCTATCGACCCACACATCAACACCGGCGACAGCCTCGTCGTCCCGGCCTATAAGGAAATATCCAGCTTTGACGCCTTCATGAAAAACATCTCGAAACTCGCCCTAACCGATAAAGTTCAGCCTGTCAAAGAAATGTCGAAAGATGCCGCCGTCGGTTGGGACCAACAAATAAAACTCCTCTTCATAGACGGCTCTCATAAATACGAAGACGTCCTCCTCGACCTGACCCTCTGGGAGCCATGGGTAAAGCCCGGCGGAATTATCATAATGCACGACACCAAACCAAAAAAATACAATGAAGGTGTCCGCAGGGCAATGAATGAACACCTTGTCGACTCCGGCCACTTCAGGGAATCCTTAAGGCTGCTGAATATGACCGTTTTCGAAAAAACGGCAATGAAATCGTTATAAAAAAACTTGAAAAAATTTGTGAAGAAGAATATAAAACAGCAATAATTTAATTGTTGAAAATTATTAATGTGAAAAGATCCTTAATTTTTAGAAGCACAATATGCCTAAAGTCAGCGTAATAATACCAACATATAATAGGGCCGAGATGATTGCAGAAACCATCGAAAGCGTCCTGCAGCAAACCTTCGCCGACTTTCAGCTCATTATCGTCGATGACGGCTCAACCGATAATACAAAAGAAGTCATAGGCTCCTTGAACGATTCCCGTCTGGAATATATCTATCAGCAAAACTCGGGAGTGTCCTCGGCCAGAAATCTGGGGCTTAAAAAGGCCCGGGGACAATTTATATGCTTTCTCGATTCAGACGACCTGTGGCCGAGGGATTTCCTCCAGTCAATGATGACTAATCTTCAGGCTAGTCCGGAATATGGAGCATCATACTGCATGAGAACATTGCTCCTTGCTGACGGCACGATACAGCCTTCGTATCAGAAAGAATTCTTTTGTTCCGGACAAGTTACCGCAAAGCTTTTTGAGAAAACCTTTATACAGACATCTGCCATTTGCTTTAGAAAAGAAATTCTTGAGGGCCTGTTTTTCGACGAATCGCTTACTAATGGCGAAGATGTCGATTTTTGGCTCCGTGTTTCAGCCCGAACAAAATTTCTCTTCGTTCCGGATATCCAGATAAAATACAGACAGCAGCCAGCCTCGGCAGAGAGTCTTGTTTTTGGGATAAAAAACTGCAGCCGCGTTCGGGTACTCGAAAGGTTTTACTTCAAACTTGGCGGAGATAAATATGTTCCCCATAAAACCGCTATGCGAAAACTCAGCAATGCCTGGCGAAGTGTCGCTAAAAAAGCAACTAAAGCCAAATGCCGAAAGGCCGCCATTGAACTTGCGGCAAAAGCTATTCAGTATCGGCCGATGCAGATTCGCCTCTATTTAGATTTAATGAAAGCGTATCGCTTGGACAAAAAAGATGATAAAATGCCTAATTGGCAAATGCCAAAACCGTTGGAAACGAACATAAATTCTATTACGGAAGAACCAAGATGAATATAGTAACAGCGGCCGACTCCGGCTTTTTTCATTGCCTCAAAGAATTAGCCGACAGTGTCCGCAAATTTTACGGCAAACCGTTAATCGTTTATGATATAGGCCTGACACAAGAGGAAAAACAGCAGCTTGATGCGACAATTATCCCGATTGAAATCAGCGAGAAAGTCAACCATAAAGGCTGTTCTTTAATTTGCAGCACCGGTATTGCCAGTACCCGCGCTACGCACAAACCTTTTTGCGTTAAAAAATATTTCGAAAGCCATAGCGAGCCTATGATACTCGTTGACGCAGATTGTCTGTTTACCGCAAGGGTCGAAGAATCCGGATTCGATGTTGCCGTTACCAGAGCCCCATCCAAGAAAAAGAATGTAATATACGAAAACGGCATTTTAAACTCCGGCGTTATCTTCTTCGATACCTCTGCTGCGGAACTGGTAGACCGCTGGGCAGTTGAATGCGAAAAAGAAAAAACTACAGACCAAAAAGCGATCTCCGACATACTCAGTGAGACAATAGACTATGACAGCTTCAATAAACTGCAGGACTGGCACGGCCTGAAGGTTAAGGTACTCGATGCCAGAACATATAATGATTATCACTTAACCAAAAAAGGAAAAATTCTCCATTTTATAAATACCAAGCACGATAAAAATATTTTTGAACAGCTTATGGTCGGTTATAATAAAGGCAAAGATATACGAAAGTTGTTCGCAAAAATCAAAAGAGGCAAGGTTAGCCGTACCGAAAAAATAATTAGAAAAATAAAATCCATATTCTCACGCTGAAGTTGCTGGATTTGTCATATTAATAACACCGTAAAAGGAAGAAATAAATTATGATTATAGCGATTTTAAAAGGAGGTTTGGGCAATCAGCTTTTTCAATATGCTTTTGGCAGGAATCTCGCTCGTATTCATAACACCGTCCTGAAATTGGATATTTCTGATTTCCAGGGTGCTTCGAGAATTCCATATTATTTGTCTCATTTTAATATTCAGGAAAACTTTGCGTCTCCCGAAGAAATAAAAAATCTGATTGACCCCCGGCAAACTGTTATAAGCAAATGGATATACAGCCTTTTTCATAATCGTCCAAAAATAACTAAAAATCATATAGTAGTGAAATCGCCGCATTTCGACCCCGGGTTTTTAAAATTGCCGGATAATGTTTATATAAATGGCTATTTTCAAAGTGAAAAATATTTTATTGATATCGCCAATATTATAAGAAATGAATTTAAAGTCAAATATGAGCTCGCCGGCAAAAATAAGGATATTGCCGAAATGATGAAAACTGTCTCCTCGGTCGGCATCGGTGTCAGGCGAGGCGATTATGTTACAGACCCAAAGGCTAACCAAACACATGGTGTTTGCAGTCTTGATTATTATTATCATTGTATCGAACAGATTAATCTGAAAGTTAAATGCCCCCATTTTTTCGTCTTCAGCGATGATATTGACTGGTGCCGGAACAACCTGAAGGTAAAATACCCGATAAATTATATTAACCATCCGCAGGATAAACCTTATGATAAGTTGCGCCTGATGAGTTTTTGCAAACATTATATAATATCCAACAGCAGTTTTGACTGGTGGGGCGCCTGGCTTGCTCCCAACAAGGATAAGATAGTATTTGCCCCCGAAAAATGGTTTGCAAGGGGCGATATCAATACAGACGGAATAATACCGGATAACTGGATAAAAGTATAAAAAACGCCCTAAACAACAGGAAGCATTTATGAATGATTTGGAAAAATATTTTTCAGAAAATACAGGGAACCTGATGAGTAAGTGGAAACACTATTTAGAAATTTATGACCAGCACTTTTTAAAATATAGAGGTACGGATGTTCATGTTGTTGAAATTGGGGTCTATCAAGGCGGCTCGCTGCAAATGTGGAAAAACTATTTTGGGGCGAAGGCAAAAATATATGGGATAGATATCAATCCACAGTGCAAACAGTTGGAAGAAGACCAGATTAAAATATTAATAGGAAATCAGGAAGACAGGAAATTCCTGCGTTCGGCAGCCGAGACCATCGGCAGAATCGACATCCTGATAGACGACGGCGGCCACGAAATGGAACAGCAGATAAATACATTTGAGGAATTGTTCCCTCGCATCGATAAAAACGGCGTTTATTTGTGCGAAGATATACATACGTCCTACCGGCCGAAATACGGAGGGGGCTGCAGAAAAAAAGGCACGTTTGTCGAGTACAGCAAGAATTTTATCGATTATATAAACGCCTGGCATTCCGAACAGCCCAGACGACTCAACGTTTCAGGTTTTACAAGGTCGGCGTACTCGCTGCACTATTACAGCAGCGTACTTGTGATTGAAAAAAGACCGATAGAAAAACCGTACAGCACGGAGACCGGAAACCGGCGGCTGCCGGAATTTAAGCCTCCTTCCGCCCATTGCGTCAAACGGTGGTTTCAGCGAAAATTTCACATTTAACGGCAACGGCAATAATATCGGCTGAAATAATTGCGATGAACCTGTCAAAAGAGAAAAAAACAATTGACATTGTCGCCGTTTCGACTATCATCGGCGGCAAATCATTTATTACATTCAGGCAGAGAGTGATTATATGAAAGCTGTTATTTTAGCAGGCGGGTTCGGCACAAGAATTACCGAGGAAAGCTCGTTAAAACCAAAACCGATGATAGAAATCGGCGAAAAACCCGTCCTCTGGCACATTATGAAAATCTACTCCCACTACGGCATAAATGAGTTCATTATTTGCTGTGGATACAAGGGGTATATGGTTAAAGAATATTTCGCAAATTATTTTCTTCATATGTCGGATGTTACTTTCGATATGCAATCTAACAAAATGCAGGTGCATCAGAAATATTCCGAACCATGGAAAGTTACTCTGGTTGATACCGGTATGGACACTATGACGGGGGGCAGATTAAAACACGTCGCAAAATATATCGGCGACGAAACATTCTGCTTTACCTATGGCGATGGGGTCGCTGATATCGATATCAACAAACTTATCAGCTTTCATAAACAACAAAAATCTCTCGCTACGATAACCGGTATCCAAACACTCGGCAGATTCGGAGTTCTGGACATAAAAAACGACCGGGTCCTAAAATTCAAGGAAAAGCCGGACGATGTATGGATAAGTGGAGGATTTTTCGTTCTTGAACCACAGGTAATCGACCTTATAAAAAATGACCAGACTCTATGGGAAAAAGAACCCCTCGAACACCTTGCAAAAACAAATCAACTGGCCGTCTATACACACAACGGCTTCTGGGCGTGTATGGATACCCTCAGAGATAGAAACCACCTTGAAATGCTTTGGCAAACCCAAAAAGCTCCATGGAAGATATGGGAATAAGTAAAACATTCTGGAAGAACAAAACAGTTCTCATAACAGGCCACACGGGATTCAAAGGCTCCTGGCTGGCTATCTGGCTCCATCAACTTGGTGCCGCCGTTCACGGATATGCTCTTAAGCCGCCTACGCAGCCAAGTATGTTTGAGGCGGCAGGGGTCGGTAAAATATTAAAATCCAATATCAGCGATATTCGTGATTATAATAAACTTTTGGCTGTAATGAATAAATGCCGACCGCAAATTGTTTTTCATCTTGCTGCCCAGCCGCTCGTCCGTCAATCTTACAAAGAACCACTTGAAACATACCAAACAAATATCCTCGGCACAGCGAATATGCTTCAAGCTTCAAGATATGTCAAAAACGTAAAGGCCGTGGTCGTTATCACAAGCGACAAATGCTACGAAAATAAAGAATCAAACTACGCCTACAAGGAAACCGACCCTCTGGGCGGCTACGATCCATACAGTTCAAGTAAGGCCTGTGCGGAAATAGTAGCAGCGGCCTATAGAAACTCTTTCTTTGCAGACTCTGATACTGCTATCGCTTCGGCCAGAGCAGGTAATGTCATCGGCGGCGGCGACTGGGCAGCAAACAGGCTCGTTCCAGACTGCATCAAGGCATGGCTAAAAAATAAAACAGTCGAAATAAGATACCCGCACGCAATCCGCCCCTGGCAGCATGTACTTGAGCCGCTGGCAGGCTATATTATTCTCGCTGAAAAATTGTATAAACATGGTGATAAGTTCGCCGGTGCCTGGAATTTCGGACCGGAGAATAAAAATATAAAAAATGTCGCGTTTTTGGTCAATAGTATTGCTAAACTATGGGGTCAAAAGGCAAAATGGAGGAAAACAGGTAATAAACATCCGCACGAAGCCATTTTGCTCAAACTGAACTGCTCTATGGCAAAGGCCAGGTTGCCGTGGAGGCCCTGCTGGAACATTGAAAAGACACTTGAAAAAACTATACAATGGTATAAAATCTATTCACAAAATTCCGGCAAAATAATAGATATTACAACTGAACAGATAAATCAATATATAAAGGATTCAAAATGAGTTCTTCTAAAGATGCAAATAAATTAAAAAGTCAGATATTTAAACTGACTAAAAAATATTTCCAAATCGTCCACAAACCCAGTCAGCATAAAAAATTCATACCAGGCCGGTCATGCATAAACTATGGCGGGCGTTTTTACGACGAAAAGGAATTAACCAATCTAATTGACAGCAGCCTCGACTTTTGGCTGACAACAGGACCATATACTGAAAAGTTTGAAAAAATGTTATCTAAAAAGCTCGGCGTCAAATTCTGCTGCTTCGTCAATTCAGGCTCAAGCGCAAATCTGCTGGCAGTTATGGCTTTGACCTCGCCAATGCTCGGAAAAAGACAGCTTCTGGCAGGCGATGAAGTGATAACTGTTTCAGCGGGATTTCCAACAACAGTAACGCCGATTATACAGGCAGGTTTAACACCGGTATTCGTCGACATTGCCATTCCACAATATAATATAGATATAAAAATGCTCAAAAAAGCCTTATCAAAAAAAACAAAGGCAGTCATAGTCGCACATACTCTTGGCAATCCCTTCGATATCGATGCGGTTGCCGCCTTATGTAAAAAACACAATCTATGGCTGATTGAAGACAATTGCGATTCGCTCGGCTCAATCTATAAAAACAAGCTTACCGGCTCATTCGGCGATTTAGCTACGAGCAGTTTTTATCCGCCTCATCATATAACCACAGGTGAAGGCGGAGCGGTCTATACGAATAATCCGACGTTGAACAGGATAGTTCTTTCGATGCGGGATTGGGGCCGCGATTGCTTTTGTCCCAGCGGCAAAGATAATACCTGCAAAAAAAGATTCGCTCAGCAGCTTGGCGAGCTTCCGTTCGGATATGACCATAAATACATCTATAGCCATTTTGGCTATAATCTCAAGGCAACGGATTTACAAGCGGCTATTGGCTGCGCCCAGCTTGAAAAATTGGACAGTTTCGTAAAGGCACGAAGGACAAACTGGCAAATTCTTTATGACGGCTTAAAAGACCTTGAAAGGTTTTTCGTCCTGCCCCAGCCGCAGAAAAATTCAAGGCCGAGCTGGTTTGGTTTTATGCTCACAGTGAAACAAAATGCTCCGTTCAGCCGAGAGGACATTGTCCGAAGCCTTGAACAAAATAAAATTCAGACTCGAATGTTGTTTGCCGGAAACATTGTCCGCCAACCCGCTTTCGACTTCATCAGGAAGAAAAAAAATACTTACAAAATTGTTGGCAAACTTACAAATACTGATATTATAATGAATAATAGTTTTTGGCTTGGCGTTTATCCGGGAATAAGTAAGCCAATACATAGATATATCATAGAGTGTATTCGTGAATTTGTTTGCAAATATATTTAATTTCCGTAAAATGATTTCACAGTATCAATCAGCCAAAGCAGATATGTAAAGGAGCCAGTTTAATGAAAGCCTGTGATTTTATTATTAAATACCTTGCCGAAAACGCTAAGGTAGGCCATATATTTACATATGCCGGCGGTACAAATTCTATGCTTTTGGACTCGGCCCACCGCCTCGGCAGTCCTAAGCTGATTCCTACCCGTCATGAAGAAAATGCTGCACTTGCCGCTGATGGCTATGCCAAGGCTAAATCAGGTTTGGCTTGTGCGCTCGCCATGTCAGGCCCAGGCGCAACCAATATGATTACCGGCATAGCCCAGTCATTTTTCGACTCTACCCCAGTTTTTTATCTCACAGGCAACGTAACTACATCAACTTACAAATACGACCGACCGGTTCGCCAACTCGGATATCAGGAAACTGATATAGTTTCGATAATTAAACCAATTACCAAGCAGGCTTATTTTGTCGACAGACTCCAGAGGGTGTCGGCAGCATTACGTTCAGCCCTTCAGCAATGTACAACTAATCGTCCCGGCCCGGTTCTTTACGACATCCCATTTGATATTCAAAAGCTTGATGTTGACGATTCTCAACTGGCTGTGGATTTTTCTCTAAATGTAAAAACTAAACTGTCAGAACAGCAATATTCTAAGTTTATTAATCTTTTAAGCTCAGCAAAAAAACCTCTCATCCTCGCCGGCGGCGGTATACAGCTGTCAAAAACCAAACGCAGCCTTGACGATTTTGCCCACAGGTTCAATCTTCCTGTGGTATCTTCACTTTTGGGGCGTGACGCTTTTGACAACACCGATTCTCTTTATGTCGGTTATATCGGCTCATATGGTAATCGGTCGGCCAACAAAATCCTGGCCGCTTCTGACCTTGTAATAGTTCTTGGCTCTCGAATAGATTCTCGCCAAACAGCAAACGTAAAAGAGTTCACCAGTAACAAAAAAATTATTCACGTTGACATAGATCCTGATGTTATAGGCAGCACACTTGAGCCAACTCTTGGCATAAATATGCACTTGGCAGATTTCTTTGAGGATTTTAACAATTTTGAAACTAAAAAACCTTCAAAGTGTCGGACACCTGAAATTTGGCTCGATACAATCGACAAGGTTCGCAAACTGCTTAGCAATGATACTATGGAGGATGCAGGGTCCTTGAATCCCAAAAAGTTTTTACGTGATTTATCACTTGCGATGCCTGACGGCACCATTTATACCGCCGACGTTGGCAATAATCAAATGTGGACAGCACAGTGTTTCGTTCTTAAAGCTAATGATCGCATTCTCTATTCCGGTGGTCTTGGCACAATGGGTTATGCAGTACCTGCGGCTATTGGAGCACATTTTGCCTGCCCGGACAAACCTCTGGTTGCTATAGCAGGCGATGGCGGTTTCCAGATGTCTGTTGCAGAGTTGCAAACTATCCGTGAATTCAATATCCCGGTAAAGCTGGTAGTGCTGAACAACAATATGTTGGGTTTAATGAAAAACTTTCAGGATGAAAACTTTAACAGTCAATACCCGGCTACTGTTATCGGTTATAGCGTTCCTGATATCGAAAAAATTGCGGTCGCTTATGGTATTCCCGGCTATACTCTTTCTGCTGACCAAAAACGTTCGGATGCAATCAATTGGCTTAAATCGCAAACAGGCCCGGCCTTGCTGCAAGTCAAAGTGCCGAATAACTGGGGACCTTATCCCAAGGTTTTGCCCGGTTCAGGACTTGGTAAACAACATCCGCCGCTTCCGGATGACGTGGAATCGGCAATCGTGAAGGAGTTACTATGAAAAGTTCTTTTTGTAGGATATGCAAGTCCTCTGATCTGGACGAGGTGATGCGTTTCGAGAAAGCTCCCCGGAACATAGAGCGATTATTGGAGCCTGGTCAGTTGTCCAGGGATAGGGCTGTGGAGTTGCATGTTTATCAATGCAAGACGTGCGCCCATGTGCAGTTGCTTGACCAATTGGAAGATGAATATTATGAAGAGTACTTGATGAGCCATAGCCACGCAAAGAAAATGAAGGAATTCCAGTTGAAGCAAGCCTCTAATTTCTTGCATCATTTTGGCCTAAAAGACGCCGCTATCTTTGAGGCGGGGTGCGGAGACGGTCAGTTTTCTCTTATACTTAAGGACCAGGGTTGTCGCGTGCTCGCGAACGAACCGTCGGCAAAGGCGCGAGCGGCTTGCGAGGAAAAAGGGCTGAAGACCGTGGGGGGATATCTTGGCGCAGGTGCGTTTTCCACATTGCGTGAGTCGTTTGACGCTGTCGTCACCCGGCAGGTACTGGAACATGTGCCCGACCCCAATGATTTTGTTGCTGGGATGAGGGAGATCCTTAAGCCGGCTGGGGTGGGGCTGGTCGAAGTTCCTTCTCTAGAACAGGCTATTGAAAATGACAGATTTTTCGATTTTTTCCCAGATCATTTATCATACTTTTCGAGCCTGGCGCTGACCAACCTTTTCTCACGTAATGGGTTTGAAGTCGTTCAGGTCAAGCGAGTGATGGACGGCGAGTATAATGAGGTATGGGTTAAAAAGGGTCCGCGACCGGATCTGGAAAATATCCAACGGGCGGCGAATAACATCGCCGGTGCCTTTCGGGATTTCCTGGGGAAAGAACGCGCGGCTGGGCGTAAAGTCGCGATCTGGGGTGCCGGCGCCAAGGGTGTTCTGACGCTGTCTATGGTCGATACAAGCTCGGTGGCTTATTTGATTGATCTGGACCCTGTGAAAAAAGACCGCTACACACCTGTTTCTCATTTGCAGGTATCTGCTCCCGATCGACTTTTAACCGAGCCGGTTGACACGATAATCATCACGGCGATTGCTTATAAAGATGAAATAATGCGCGATCTAAAGTCCAAATATTCATTTATGGGAAAGATTGATTATCTGGCGGGCGGCCAGATTAAGGAGTGTTAGAGTGAAGATGATCAACTAAAGCCAAAATGCCATGGAAGCCCTGCTTGAACATCGAAAAGTCGCTTGAAAAAACCATAAAATGGTATAAAACATATTCACAAAATCCCGGCAAAACAATAGATGTTACAACTGAACAGATAAATCAATATATGAAGGATTTGAAATGAGTTCTTCAAAAGGTGGAATATGAAGTTTGCCAAAACACCTTTAAAAGGCGCATTTGTTATTGCAAGCGAACCTTTTAAGGATAACCGGGGACTATTTGCAAGACTTTTCTGTCGAGACAGTTTAAAGGAGATTAATGATAATATATCCATTGCGCAGATAAACTATTCTCTTACAATAAAAAAAGGAAGCGTTCGCGGATTACATTTTCAATACCCTCTGAAATCCGAAGTTAAGATGGTTCGCTGCTTAACCGGTTCAGTGTTTGATGTAATTGTGGATATAAGGCATAATTCCCAGACATTCCTCAAATGGCATGGTGAAACTATTTCTGCCAACAATATGAAAATGATGTATATTCCAAAAGGATTTGCACACGGATTTCAAACTCTCGAACCAAATTGTACATTACTGTATTTACACAGCGAATCTTATGACCCTTCCTGTGAAGGGGCATTGCGGTATAATGACCCTATGCTTGGAATTAAATGGCCATTAACGGATGCCCAGCTTTCAGATAGAGACCTAAACCATCCTCTGCTAACACCGGGTTTTTCAGGATTAGTTATATGAAGTGCCGATTTTGTAATAATGAGTTGAAGAACGTATTTATCGATTTGGTCAACGCCCCCCCCTCAAATTCATATCTTACAAAAGAGCAATTAATAAATGAGCCGGAAATATATTTTCCGTTGAAAGTTTTTTTATGCGAAAAATGCTGGCTTGTTCAGGTTGACGAACACAAGAAATTTTCTGAAATATTCGACAAGAACTATGCTTATTTCAGTTCATATTCTTCTTCCTGGCTAAAACATTCAGAAAATTATGTAAATATGATTTCCGACAGGTTGAAATTGGACAAAGATTCGTTAGTAATTGAAATAGCCTCAAATGACGGCTATTTACTTCAATATTTTCTTCCTAAACGAATTCCCTGCATAGGCATTGAACCGACTGTTGATACAGCCAGGATTGCTAAAAAGAAGGGAATTCATATTATCGAAGATTTCTTCTCTGTAAAATTGGCCAAACAACTTGCCGAGGAAGGGAAAACTGCTGATTTGATTCTGGGAAATAATGTATTAGCCCATGTCCCTGATATCAATGATTTTGTTGAGGGGCTAAGAATTGCCTTGAAACCACAAGGTAGCATAACTATGGAATTCCCCCACTTATTGAATCTGATAAAGTTTAATCAGTTCGACACTATTTATCATGAACATTTTTCGTATTTTTCCCTGTTGGCTGTAAAAAAGAATTTTGAAGCTCATCATCTTGTTATTTGTGATGTGGAAGAATTGCCTACCCATGGGGGTTCATTAAGAATTTATGCAAAACATAAAAATAATACTAAAATTAATATTTCGTCGAATGTCTCGACCGTTCTGAAGAAAGAACAGGATTTTGGACTCAGCAATCTGGATATCTACCAGAGCTTTCAAGAAAAAGCAGATAAAATAAAATACGCTTTTCTTGAGTTTCTTATCCAACAGAAAAAATCAGGTAACAAAGTGGCCGCTTACGGAGCTGCCGCCAAAGGCAATACGTTATTGAACTACTGTGGAATAAAAAATGATTTTATTGAGTTCGTTGTGGATAAATCCCCGCATAAGCAAAATAAATACCTGCCCGGCAGCCATATTCCTGTAGTTTCTGAAGATATGCTGAAAACTGAACGTCCTGATTACGTAATTATATTACCATGGAATATCAAAGACGAAATAACAGAACAGCTGTCTTATATTCGTAACTGGAACGGACATTTTGTTGTGCTTGTCCCTGATATCAGGATATTTTGAAAATGAAAGTACTTGTAACAGGTGCGACCGGCTTTATAGGCAACTATGTTGTCAATGAATTACTCAAACACAACTGCGATGTAATTGCGACATCAATAGACCCCGCAGAAACCGTACAATATCCCTGGTTGGCCGGTGTAACATATGTCCCCTGTGATTTGAATTCGGAAAAAAACAATTATTTTACTTTCTTCAATAAGCCAGATTCGCTCATCCATCTGGCGTGGGAAGGCCTGCCTAACTACAAAGAACTGTTTCATTTCGAGAGAAATCTTTTTTTTAATTATCGTTTTCTAAAAAATATAATTAAGAATGGCTTAAAAGATTTAACTTCCATAGGTACCTGCCTCGAATATGGTATGCAAACAGGGGCTTTGCCTGAAACTACACCTGCTGAACCGACCACTGCGTATGCTTTGGCAAAAGATACCCTGCGTAAATTCCTTGAACAGTTACAGAAAAAAATTGAGTTCAAATTTAAATGGATTCGTTTGTTTTATACTTATGGCAAAGGCCAGAGCCGCAGTTCTCTCCTCTCACAGCTCGAACAGGTAACAGAAACTGGTCAGGCTTCATTTAATATGTCAAACGGTCAACAGATTCGTGATTACCTGCCCGTAGAAAAACTCGCTGAATATATAGTTGAAATCTCTCTTCAAAATAAAGTAACCGGTATTATCAATTGCTGCAGCGGACAACCAATTACCGTTAAACAATTCGTCCGTAACTACTTAACAAAATCAGAAAAGACCATAAAATTGAATTTAGGTCATTATCCCTATCCGGATTATGAGCCAATGGAATTCTGGGGAGATACTGCCAAACTGAATTCAATTTTAAAAACACATAAATAATTTAACATCCGAAAGCAAACATGGATGAAATAAAAAAATTGCAGCTTGATTAAAACCGCGGCTTTACTGATTATACCTGCTTTGTCGAAATATTCTGTGAAAATTTTTAATCAAAAGCAGCAGAAATACAAGCTTCCGTTTATTCAAATCGGAAAAACCGATTTTTAACATATCAATTTTTGCTTTTAATCCCCTCCTGCCATACCCTTCCCGAACAAGACGCTTAAGCAAATGATATCGAATACTTCTTTTCTCTTTTTTTGTATATTCTCCATACATATGCGGAAACTCAAATGCGATATTTGCAAGAAAAAGCCTTTCTTTTATCAATCGAAAATCAACACCGTGTATAGCGCTATGTGAGTTGTCATGAATCCTTCCAAAGCTTAAAACTTCAGGCACGATATACGCATCGCCAACGCCCAAAAGTCTTATCCACATATCAAAGTCGGCAATCCAATTTTTCCAAATATGATCGAATAAACCAATATGCAAATCCCTCCGTCTGAACATCACATCGCTCGGACCACCCGGCCAGTTGCCGTCAAAAAATAAACTCTTCTGGGCTTTCCTACTTTCAAACAAACCAGTCTGCGGGAAAAATTTCTCATCACGAACCAAATCGTTTTTGCCAAATGCCTTGGTAAACGATGTAACAAGCGAAACAGTCGGGTTTTTATCCATTACATCAACAAAAACCTCAAGACAGCGAGGGGCAAGCATATCATCAGAGAGAAGAAAGTTGATGTACTGGCCACTACCAAGCAGAATGCTCTTATTAAAATTGCTAATTGGACCAAGGTTGCTGTCGTTAACATAGAAACGTATGCGGCTGTCTTTTAATGCGTATTTCTTAATTATTTCAACAGTCCCATCTGTCGAGCAATTATCCGTGATTACCAGTTCAAAATCTCTGAAACTCTGGGCAAGTACGCTCTCTATGGCTTCGCCGATATAATCCTGACGATTATAACAGGGCATACATACGCTTACTTTCGGTTTATCCATTCTTATAATCCTACGTTTTTTCTCTTTGCCAGAATATAATGCCCTTGTCGATACAAAGCAACGTAATTTTCATTGAGATAACTCTTGATTACAATATAATGTCTAAATATTCAGAGAGTTAGTATCTACCTATTTTAACAGAATAATAGCGTATATCTCTGCTTTTGCAATGTTTGCTTAAATAAAGCCTTAAAATATAAAAATAGTTGTTTGTACAGATGTCGGAGGATAAAAATGAATAAAACTGTAGGTTTTGTGTCTACTTACGAGGAATTAACGAAGAATAATTATATCTTCAATTTTCCTGATGGAGGAATTGGTGATAATTTATATCTCCCTTTTGTTGAACTCAAATCTGCCTGGGAGAAAATCGGAATAAACGCCTGTACCCCAGATACAACAAAGCTTGAAAATATAGATTCATTTATATTTATGGATATGCCGGATGAAGAAAACAAGTACTTTATGTTTGCAAAAGATAATAATGTTCCAATGTATTTGTTAATAGAAGAACTCATACTGCATAGAACTGAGAATATGAATCTCAGCCGACATGCGCACTTTAGAAAAATATTCACTTATCAAGATGATATGATTGATAACAAAAAGTATTTTAAACTTAACTATTCTCATCGAATACCTGACAGAATCCCTAGAGATATTACACAAAAGCGAAAACTGTGTACGGTTATTGCTGGGAAAAAAACCTTGAACCATCCACTTGAGCTATACTCTAAACGAGTTGAAGCGATCAGATGGTTCGAGGAACACCACCCAGAAGAGTTTGACCTTTATGGTATTAATTGGAATAAACCTCGCAAATTCCAGGGGGGCTTTTCCAAAATACTAAACCGCAGCACTTTAATCAGAAAATTATGTACAAAGAAATTCCCCTCCTGGCGAGGTACGATAAAAAACAAGCGAGATGTTTTAAAAAAATACAAATTCTCTATATGTTATGAGAACTGTAAAAACGTCAAAGGATATATTACTGAAAAGATCTTTGACTGCTTTTTTGCGGGATGTATACCCGTTTACTGGGGCGCAGACAATATAACGGACCATACCCCAAAAGAGTGTTTCATTGACAAACGCGACTTCAGCACATATGAGTGTTTATATGAATACATGGTCAATATGACGGCAGAGCAGTATTCCGATTATTTAACCGCTATTGAATCTTTTTTGCGGAGCCAGAAACCTCACCCCTTTACTATAGATTATTTTATTGAAACATTAACCAAAGAAATAGCTTCTGATTCATTGTGAAGAACGGTGGATAAATCTGATCGAATTTTGTGGTAGGTCACAAAGGCATGATTGGCTCAAATCTTGTTAAACATTTGCTCCGCTAGGTGGTACAATTTTACTCCGCCGTTTATACTGGTTCACAAAACAATAACGAACCAAAACCTTTGGAGATTTGTGGCATTAATAATGCTTTCTATTGCTTCAGCAACATAATCTGGCCGATTATACACCGGTATGCACACACTTACCTTAGGGTTTTCTTTCATATATAATGCCTACTCAATCCCTTTAGATTTATATTTTCTAAATTATTTCCTGCATTATACTTAAACATATCTAAAAATCTAGAATCAACGAAAATTTTTCTGATATCATATGGTGTCATATTGTCTGACTGCGACATCTATTTCATAATTTCTTTAAAGTGGATAAAATCAGATTTTATTTTGTATTTCAGGCCAATTTGGCCTAAAATTAGATAATGCCATAAAAAGAACTATATACTTCTATAAAAATTATTAATGACAACTATACCAAGGGCTAGTATGAGAAAAGAAATATCTAAATTTTTAAAATATTCCGTATTACGCAGGCCTAAAAGCAAAGAAAAAAGATGGCTCAAAGAAAAAAATGAAATTCTTGGGAAAGCAAGCATATCATTCCCGTATGATATTTCATTAGATGTTTCTAAAAGACATGGGGTATATATATTTCATGACAAAGGGAACACATTAATAAAAAGAGGAAATATATATGAGCCAGAGACCAAGTCCGCAATAATGGCTTTGCTTTTTATGGATAAGATGAGAAATGAGTCAACATATTTCGCAGATATTGGGGCTAACATAGGATTGCATACCTTTTATATAAGAAGTAAGTACCCTGATTTAAATATAATAGCTTTTGATCCATCACCTATGTCATGGAAATATATGGAATTTAGTATTGATTTTAATTCAATTAAAGGTGTTAATTTACATAAAGTTGCATTGTCAGACTCCAATGGATTTGTAGATTTTTACAATTGGGGAAGTGAAAGCAGTGCCGATAGCTTGGTGGACACAAAAAGAGTAGATAATAAAAAACCCAATATTCTAAAAGTTGAATCGAAGAGGTTAGACGACTTTCAAGACCCCCCCCCATCCATAACGGTGTTGAAAATTGATTGTGAAGGAGCTGAAATTAAAATCTTTCAAGGTGCACAGGAAACAATAAAAAAGTGTAGACCTTTTATACTGTCAGAATTTAATAAAACAAATATGGAAGCATTTAATTTAAATGCAATAGATGTAATAAACTTTTCAGAAAAACAAAACTATTCTATTTTTTCTTTACAGTTTCAGTTACTGAATCCAGAAACATTTACTGGAATGCAAAACAGTGGCGAGGAGAATTTTATTCTTTTGCCAGATGAATTTATAAATAATGAAGTTTTTAATTTTATTAGATAGCTATTAATTGCCAATACAATATGAATAAAAAGATAGCAATATGTGTCGATGCAGAGCCTTTTTTGGAAAATCGTATATTCGATCCAAATGTTGCAAGGAAGTATCCCGGAGCAGAGGGAACCTCTGTTTTAGCTGAAATTGCACAAAAACACGACAGTACCATCGTAACAGGCGATATTGCTCTTTTAAATGTCAAAAACGGAACCTGGAACGCTGAGGATATCGTGATCGTTCAGGATATGGATTGTAAGTACGGGCTGGAATTGCTCGAACGCGGGGCGGATGGGCGAGTTCTTGTCGCAGTGGAGTCACCTATTTTTGCACATCCTTTCTATGACAAGCTTTCACAAATAGCACCTAAGTTTAAACACAGGATCTTATTCAGGCAGGCCTTTGATTTATTCGACGGGGCAAATGGGTATGAGGTATATGGTATTATTCGCAGGAACTCGATTGTTGAACATCAGCGAAGTAGGGTTTTCCATCTTGAGGGAAAGATCAATGTTCAATATGGAGATTTGCTGGACACCTGTTCAATAGACAAAGCTCTAAGAACAATAAAACCTGACGAAATATATAACTTGGCCGCCCAAAGTCACGTTAGAATTAGTTCTGATATCCCACAATTTACTGTTCAGACAAACGCTCTCGGGGTATTAAACCTCTTGGAATCTTATCGATATCATTGTCCGAATGCAAGATTATATCAGGCAAGCTCGTCGGAAATGTTCGGCACATCAGTTGATGATGACAGTTATCAAAGAGAGACCACTTCGATGCAGCCAACCAGTCCATATGGATGCGCTAAGGTTTTTGCTTATAATATTTGCAGACATTACAGAACGGCGTACAACCTCTTTATCAGTAATGGCATACTGTTTAATCATGAGTCGCCGCGAAGAGGCTCTAATTTTGTTACCAATAAAATTATGAAGCAGGCCGTCCTGATAAAATATGGATTCTCGGATAAGTTAGAGCTTGGTAATTTAGATTCATATAGGGACTGGGGGCACTCAAAAGATTATGTGCGGGCAATGAATATGATTCTTAACCACGACAAACCTGATGAGTTCGTTGTAGCAACGGGCGAAACACATTCGGTAAGGGAATTATGTGATATCGTATTTACAAAGCTTGGTTTGGATTACGAAAAGTATGTGGTTCAAAATAAAAAGTTCCTGCGCCCGCAAGAGTTAAAATATTTAAGGGGAGACTCAACAAAAATAAGAACCATCCTAAAATGGCAGCCTGAATATACATTTGAGCAGCTGATTAGTGAGATGGTGCAGTTTTGGGAAGATATTTATACAAAGCCTCAAACATCAATTTCATATCCACTACCTATTAGCGAATTGTCGGTGGCAGATGCACCTCGAAATACGTAAGAAATATGCCTTAATCGTTCATTTTACGTGAAGTAGACCAGCCATTTCGCAGCCGGGCGGGGAGCCATTTTGGAAATTTGGGATGGACGTCCATGAATACTTCCGTTTTTGTACTGTCAGCCATAATATCAGTTTCCTTTCACAGGACATATTGAGTCAAATAGAAAAATTATTTTATAACAGAGTTGTATGCCATATCATAAATATTTTCAAGCTTTTTTATAACAATATCATGGCTGTATTCGTTAAAAATCCTCTGCCGTGCTTTATCGATCATCTCCTGTCGCCGGGCTTTGGGCATTTGAGCAGTTTTTATCATGGCCTGTGCAAGGGCATCAATATCATTCGGCGGAATTATTTGTCCGTATTTTCCGTTAACAAGGATTTCCGGTATGCCGCCTACGTTAGTTCCCACAACAGGGACACCTGAAGCCATTGCTTCCAGTAATGATCTCGGCAGGCCTTCTGCGATGGAAGACAATACGAATACATCCATAGCACGGAAAACAGACGGCATATCGGTCCGTCTGCCGAGAAAATGCACCATATCGGAAATGCCAAGTCCTTCAGCGAGTGTCCGGAGTTCTTCCTTTAATTGGCCATCACCTGCAAAGATAAGTTCTGCATTCAAAATGGTTCCCTTAACTTTTGCAAAAGCTTTTATTAAATAAGAAAAACCTTTTGTCGGTGCTAATCTTCCGACTGCTCCGAAAACAACACTTTCGGGTTTCAGTCGAAGAGCGGATTTTGCATTTTCTCTCGACAATTCGATATTTGAAAATCGCTGAATATCGATCGAGTTACTTAAAGAAAATACTTTTTCAGGATTTAAGAACGGATTGCTATTCAAAATGTCCTGCCTTACTGCTTCCCCGACAGCGAAAATTTTAGTTAGGTGTTTTAAAATAAACCTGTTAAGCAGCTTCCGTTTTGACTTCCTGCTTCGATTCAGGCCGTGTACATGTGAAAACACAACACCAACTCCCGCCAGCTTAGCTGCAATAACACCATGAACTGTTGCCTTGTGTCTGTGGCAGTGAAGAATATCTATTTTCTGATCTTTGAGTATCCTGGCAAGTTTCATAATCCTTATGAGGTTTATCCCACGACCACTCTTCTTGTCGGAAACATAGAATACTTCAAAGCCTTTTTCGGTATAAGGGTTTGGTGCCTCGCTTTCTTTGGCAAGGTATATACAGATAGTGCCAAATTTATCAGGATCGAGCCCAAAAATAATAAAGGCTCTTGAGGTCACGTAACCTTCGTATTTCGACCACAGTCGAGCTATTTTTATTTTTCCATTTTCCATAAAAGTTAAATTAATCGCTTTTTACTTTGAGCCTTTCGTCCGTTACATCCAACACCTTTGAGATAAGTTATTGTTTATTATCATCGATCCCGGACTCTGATGAATATGCTTTAAAAAATTCGATTCTGTCACAGTCGGTAATGTCCCTGCACAAGAGATTTTCCCAGGGCATAGATTACAATTAATCTTCCTTGTTGACAATGTTTTTGTTGAATACTCGACATAAAAAAATTAGAATCAACGAAAATTAATGCTTTTCGGAGAAAACATGATAAAAGCAAATAACATTGTCTGCAATTTGTGCGAAAGCGATGATTCAAGTCTTCTTTTCGAAGCTGCTGACCGGCTTCATGGATTCGAAGGAAATTTCACATATGTCAAATGCAATCATTGCGGGCTTGTTTATATGAATCCGCAGATTTCAAGTTCCGAGATCGAAAAATACTATCCACAGGATTACGCTCCTTATAAATCGAAAATAGGACAATCTGTAAAAAAAGGAATATTATCAAAACTTAGAAATTATAGAAAGAACCTTTTCAGTACCGTTAAAATACTGCCTTTTGTTAAAAGGAACATGACGCCGGAAACCAGATTGCTTGATGTCGGCTGTGGAAGCGGTAGATTTTTAATGAGTATTCATGAAGCTACGGGCTGCAAAGTTGAAGGTATAGATATATCCGAGCAGGCGGTAAATTCCGCAAGAGATAATTATGGGATCGAAGTTTTTTGCGGAGATATCACAGAATCAGCTTTTTCTGAAGATTCGTTCGATATAATCACGGCCTGGTGGTATCTGGAACATGTGCCAAGGCCTTCAGAAGTATTACGAACAATGTATCGGTTTCTTAAGAAGGGAGGTTACTGCATAATAAGTATTCCGAATATTGACAGTTTTAACGGTAGAGTGTTTAAAGATAAATGGTATCATCTTGATTGTCCGAGGCATTTATTTCTATATTCGCCAAAGACAATTTCCGGTTTCTTAAAAAAGACAGGATTTACATTAGAAAAGATTGTTTTTGATAAGACAGCATGGGGCCTTTTCCATTCATGCCGATATTACTTTGGGAATAATGACATTCCTCTGAAAAAACGAAAACACCTTCACGGCTCATCATTGATAAAAAAGTGTATGCTGCCGTTTACTTTCCTGCTTGCACTGTTTAAGAAGTCAGACACGATAGTTATATATGCCCGCAAGCTAAGTTTTACGGAATAGATATTAATCAGTGCATGTTGAATAGAATTGATGATTCCTATGAATTTAATCTTTCCATTATGGAAATGGAAAACTTACATGGCTTTAAGGACAATGAGCTTGCATTAAAGCGACTCCGGCAACTCGAAAAAACCGTACTGACAGACTGCATACCTTAGCCGAAAATAAATTCTTACCGTGAAAAAACAGAAGTCAAAGCCAAGGGAAGATAAGAAATCGCCGCCTGAATCAACTACTCGGACAGACTCCTGGGATAGATTTGAATTTGTATGGACAAAACTGAGTTGCTTTGATATGGTATTATGATGGCAGTTTTATATGTAAATCATAGATATGGTGGATATCGTCTCCGGATTTTACCGGAATATCTTGATGAAAGATTCTTAGAACTTTGCTGTCGGCTAACATCTGGTGGAAACAAAGATGCTATTCGGATAAATAGTTCTAAACATGCACAAGTATTCCAATTTAATTTCGGAGGACAGAATTACTTCCACAAAACCTTTTTACCTCGCACCTGCACAGAATCGATCAAGGAAATATTTAAGGGAACGCGAGCCGACAGAGCCCTCAAGGGTCATTTATTGTTGAACTCAAGGGGATTTTTGGCGCCCTGCGTTATAATGGTAGGCCGTAAGGGAGTCCGCAATTTTATGGTAACGCGTGGCGTGCCTGACCCAATAAACTTAGAAACCCTTTTTCAAAGCCTTTCTAAACCTGATAGCCAATCGCGAATTAACAGTAAAATCTCCGTCATTGTAGATTTGGGCCACTTAATCGGCCGCCTCCATGCTCTCGGTATTACACATGGTGATCTGCGTTGGGGGAATTTACTGTTGGCCAAAACCGATTCTGGCCGGATACATTATAATTTCATTGATAATGAGCGTACTGTGCAATATTTCCGCTTGCGGAACCAGCGTCGCTTAAAAAATCTAGTCCAAATGAATATGTTTAGTGATATATCAATTACCCGTACAGACCGTTTGCGATTTTTTCATGCTTATCTTCAGGAAAATCCAAACTTACAATCTCGAAAAAAGGAGTGGATACGTAAGGTAATAAGCAAAACCAAGAAACGGCTGGATAAAAAACATAGTATTAAAAAAAGTCTTAAAAAATGCTTACGCACCAATAAAAGACATATGCGAACCGTAAAGTACGATCACTACACCGTAGCCAGAAGAGATTTCTTTGAAAAAGTGGATTTTACCGGGTTTTTGCAAAATATTGACGAATTAATGCAGGATGGGCGAATATTAAAAGACGGCAATAAGTGTTTTGTGTCCCGTGTTAGTTTGGCTGGCCGAGAAGTAGTTGTAAAAAGGTATAACTGCAAGGGAATCATTCACTCAGTTCGCCATACGATTAAAAGGTCGCGTGCCCGGCGAAACTGGCTGCATGCACATCGCCTCAGGATGCTGAATATACCGACCGCTAAACCTTTGGCTTTTATCGAGAAACGCCGGCTGCTAATAATATACAAATCCTATTTTATCACCGAATACATCGATGGTCAAAAACTCTCTGATTTCCTGCAGGACAATAGCTTACTGGAAAAACAGCGTTTGAGTATGGTTAAAAAAGTCACAGAATTACTTAATAAACTAAGCGAACACCGCATCACTCACGGAGATTTAAAACCTTCAAATATCTTGATCGTAGATAATAAGCCGATGCTGATAGACCTCGACTCGATGACTGTGCACCATTCTGATTGGATGTTCAATATCAAAAGAAGCAAAGACTTGATTTGTGTCGAGAGTAGGATCGGCAGGAATGTTCATGACAGCAACGCTTAGAGCCTCTTAGTATCCAACTATCGCAATACCTAATCGGTCTGCTAATCTGATCGTTTCTGGTTTATCGATAATAATAGTCTTGTCTTTTTGGAGGACGAGACATTTTCCGCCGTTATCGGCTAAACTTTTGATCGTGTCAGGTCCAACG